>ERZ1370068.8004-contig-6888_pt1 | contig 53470 bp, 63 predicted proteins | sample MGYA00561227_ERZ1370068 | MGnify/ENA primary metagenome ERZ1370068 (study PRJEB38410, sample SAMEA6850437) | metagenome | study: Metagenomic assessment of the ecological functions of the soil: analysis of the soil microbiota associated with the... | reverse complement strand
GTGCATACTTCCGTTCAGTTACGTATTGCTAGAGCACGACGCCGGCCGCGCCGGGGCCGATGCCAGACGCGCGAGCGTGCGGGGCATGACATGAAGCGTAGATCAGGGCATCAGCCACCAGGCCCGGCAGCATGCCGCACCAGATGTGACCGGTGCCGCGTCGCCATCGCTGGAGGTGCGACGGTCCTCGTTTTCGGGGCCGTCATCGCCCGTCGCGCGCGTCGTCAGGCCGATCGCCTTGGCGCATGATGCTGGGCAGCTCCGGGGGCGCTCGTAGTCGAAGCACCCGGACGCGATAGCTCGGTGCGGGGTCGACCGGCACCTCGGGGTGAACGGGCGTGAGTCGCCGCCCCGTTCATCGTTCCAACGGACCCGGGCCACACGCTGCGACGTCGTCCCCACCGGCAGCGCTGTCAGAGGGGCCGCCACGAGGATCCGGACAACTGCAAGCACGACGCGGATTCGATGCGGCTCGTGGCAACATCCCTGCAGCACCGGCCTGCCCTTGCTCTGGGCCGTACCCCCAGAGTGACGGTGAAGTACCGCTCCCACTCCCGACGCGAGGCTCAAACCGGCTCGCCTCGGCGCACCGGGAATCGCAGGATCGTCAGGGGCAGGCAGAGCGAACGATGAGGCGACCGCCGCGGCCGTCCATCTCGTTCATGGGGCCTCCCACCTCACCAACGCGATAGCGCGGTGGATCCCCGTCGGCAACGACCGAACCTTGCGATGGCTGGCCTTTCCGCAATCGGCTTCCGACAGGGCAGTACAGTGCGGAGCGGAGGGTCTCATGATGCGAAGCCGCATCCCGGTGGGCATAGGGTTCCGCGCTCGATCGCGGCTGCGCTGCGTTTAGCCGCCCCTGACGGTCTCGCTCAGGGTCGCGAGGGCGGGGGCTCCAGGGGTGGCAGCCACGGGCGGGGGGCTCCACGGGCGCGGGCCGTGGTAGGCGTTCCGGAGGGTTCCCCGAGCACGGACTGGGGCCAATGGGGCTTCAACGGCGGCCAACGGCTTCAACGGCGCCAACAACTTCAACCATCTCTCAACAACGTGACTTCAATAACCACCCGCTTCAGCTCGAACTCGGTCATCTTCGCGCCGGCCCGAGCCCGTTCACTGAATTCTCAGGAGCCCGCCGGTCGCGTAACTTCGCCGCCGCTCTGGTCTGGCTTACGCGCCCGTAGGTCCGTGCACCGTGACGCCACCCGCCCGTATGTCGATACCACCCCGCCGCGCCGACGGCGCCTTGCGCCGGCCCCTGCGTCGTCGAGTTCCCCACCGCCGGCCACTACGAAGCTGCGCGGCGACGGCAATGGGCAACGCCGTACACCTGGGTCTGGATCCCGAATCCGCACGTCGGACCCCGCCGGGCCCGCCACCCGCGCCGACCACCGCTCCGCCGGCCCCGACCAGCGGTCCGGTCGCGAAGCCCGCGCCCACCGCGTGCTGGCGCCGAACGGCGCGACCTATCGACTGGACCGATGACAACTGGCAGCTGGCCACCATCACCGACGACGTCGCTTGCCAGGTCCCACGACCGGTATCGGGTTCTGCCTGGTCACGCCACCTGCTGGTCGCCGGCACGTCTGAGTCGCCGCCTCGGCGCGCGGGACGCCGCAGTGCCATGAAGTGGTCCCCCGCGCGACCTTGTGGGAAGTCCACTTCTCTCGCCCTCGACCCACGGCCGCCGGCCAGAGAAGCGTTGTGTCCTGCTCTTATATCTTTGGCGATGATCGGAGGACGCGCCTGGTGGCCGGTCCGTGCGCCGACGATCATCGCGTGCCTGAGTCATGGAGGGCTGAACCGATGAACTCCGAATCCCGCTCGCGCTGGCGTACCGGACGCCGCTCGAGGATTCGTTCATCGGGATCTCGGCGGCGCTCAGCACCGAGCTGAGCGTGGAGGCCGTGCTCGACCACATCCTGGAGCAGGCGCGCCTGTTCACCCGGGCCGAGGCGGGCACCATCTTCCTGGTGGACAACGACCACCTGCGATTCGCGGTGGTGCAGAACGAGCCCCTGACCGCGCGCGTTGGCCCCCGCGAGCTGCGCCGCCGCCTGCAGTCCTGGCCGCTGCCCCTGAGCCAGCCGAGCCTGGCGGCGCACGTCGCCCTGACCGGCGCCACGCTGAACGTCGAGGACGCCTACGCCAACCACCTGCTGCGGCCGCTCTTCGATCGCGCAGGTGGACGAGCGCAACGAGTACCAGACCCGCTCGCTGCTGGCGGTGCCGCCGTGCACGCCGGCGGGAACGTCATCGGCGTCATGGAGCTGATCAACGCGCAGCGGTCCGCCAACGTCGTCGTGCCCTCGCGCCCGAGCGTGCGAAGCTGGCGCGGGCCTTCGCCTCGCTGGCGGCGGTGGCCAGTGCACCGCTCGATCCTCGACGAGACCACCTTCAAGCGACACGCTGACCGACCTCCACAACCGCCGGTACCTGGGACTGCGGCTCGAGGAGGAGGCCGGACGGCACAAGCGCTTCGGCCATCCGGTGTCGGTGGTCTCGGTGGATCTCGACGATTTCGGATCGCGTGAATCGCCGGGCCGGGCAGCCGGGCGGCGACGCGGTGCTGCGCGAGATCGGCGTCCTGCTGCGGAAGAACACGCGGAAGTTCACGGTGGTGGCCCGCGATCGCGGCGACGATTTCACGATCGTCCTGGTCGAACACCACGCGCGCGGCGCCACGGTCTACGCCGAGCGGATTCTGACAGATCATCGCCCGCCATCGCTTCGAGCACGGCACGCTCACGGCCAGCCTCGGCGTGGCCTCGCTGCCCGAGAGCGTCGGCGCGTCCGACGAGCTGATCACCGGCGCCTACCAGTCGGTGGCGGAAGCCAAGCGGGACGGCGGTAACCGCGTCGGCGTCCTTTGATCCTCCGGTCTCACGCCCTGACCCAGCGCGGTTGAGCGCCCTCCGGCCGCTGCGCGGCGAGTACATCCCGCCGCTGGCCATGTTCTTCGGCTCGTTCTCCTGGTCGTTCGTCTACGTGAGCCTGCCCTTCCACATCCAGGAAGATCTCCACGCTGGACGAGGTGTCGACCTTGCGCTGGACCGGCTGGATCCTGGGCATCTCGCCGCTGGCCACCGTGGTCACCGCGCCCTGGTTGGGACGGATCGGCGGGCGTAGAAATCCCAAGACGGCGTTCGAGATCATCCAGTATCTACAGGGGCGGCGTTCTTCGCCATGGCGATGGCCCGCACGCTGCCCGAGATCTTCGTCTCCCGACTGCTGGTGGGACTGATGGGCGCGGCCTCCACGTTCGCCGTTCATCAGCGCGGGCCGGTCCGACGATCCGGGTGAGGTGCGCCGCCAGGTGGCGACCATGCAGTCGGCGATGACCGTCGGAGGCGTGATCGGCCCGCTGTGCGGCGCCATCGCGGCCGCCCGGCTGGGATTCCGCTGGTCGTTCGTGGCCGGCGGCCTGGTGCTGCTGGGCTGCGGCGCGCTGGTGCGCTGGGGCGTGCCGAGCGGCGAGGCGCACAGCACCGCGCGAGGTGCCGGCGCATGCCCGACAGTGGCGGGAGGTGATCCTCGTGTCGCTCCTGGTGCTGGGTGGCTCCACGCAGATCTTCTTCCTGACCTCGATCCTGCCCCAGGTGATGGCCGCCCTCGGCGTGGTCGCCGAGCAGACCCTGGAGATCGGCGGCATCATCATCTTCGCCTCGGCGCCGCCGCCGCCCTCGGCTCGCTGGTCGCGCCGCGCCTGGCCGAGGTCCTGCCGGAGCGTCGGCTGGTCGCCGCGCTGTTCGTCGGCTCCTCGCTGAGCGTCGCCGCGCTGGCGGTGGCGCCCGGCGTGTGGAGCTACGGCGCCCTGCGCTTTCTCCAGGTGCTCTTCATCGCGCCCGTGTTTCCCATCGTCGTCGCGCGGATCGCGCAGACCGCGGGCGAGGAGGCGATCGGTGTGATCAACGCGGCGCGGATCGGCGCTTCATTCATCGGACCCGTGATGGCGACCTCGCTGCTGGCGGCGGGCTCGCCGGTGGCGCTCACGTGCTCCTGGCTGCGATCGGCCTTGCCTGCTCTGCCCGTGTCGGGGATGCGGGCCCACGTCCCGGCGGCTCGGCGATGAGCCGCCCGCTCGTCGACATCCGTCTGGAGGCGCTGAGCACGCGCGGTGGCAAGCCGCCCGGACTCGACAGCATCTCGGTCCACGTGCGCTACGGCGAGTTCTTCACCTTCCTGGGCCCGCCGCACTCGGGCAAGACCGACGTGCTCGCAGGCGGTGGCCGGGCTTCATGCCGCCGAGCCAGGGCCGGATTCTCGTCGACGGCCAGGACATCGGCGGTCCTGCCGCCCGGCCAGCGGTCGGTGGGCTACGTGTTCCAGGAGGCGCGCGCTCTGGCCGCACATGACCGCCGTGGCAGCACGTGGCCTTCGGTCTCGAGCAGCAGGGGATGTCGGCCGGAGGACATCGCCCAGCGCGTGGCCGTGGTCGGCCACGCGACTCGAGCTGACCGATCGCGCTGCGCGCCCGCCGGCGATGAGCCTCACCGAGCGGCGGCGACTGGCGCTCGCCCGCGCGCCTGGCGGTGGAGCCGCGCATCCTGCTGCTCGACGAGCCGCTGGCCCATCTCGATCCGCTCGCCCGCAAGACGCTGCGCCTCGGAGCTGGCCCGGCTGCACCGTGACCTCGCGGTGACCACCATCCACGGCACGCGGGATGCCGCCGACGCGCTGGCGCTCTCCGACCGTCCTCGCCGGTGCTGCACGGCGGACGCGTGCAGCAGATCGGCGGAGCCGACCGACGTCTACCAGCATCCGGTGAGCCGCGCGGTGGCCGAGGCGCTCGGCCCGGCCAACTTCCTGCCGGTCCGCGTCGTCGAGGTCCGCGACCTCGGTGTCGTCGTCGAGACCGAGGGCGGCCACACGGTGCCGGTTGCCGGCATCGGCACCTGGCGCATGGGCAGCCGCGGCCTGCTGGTCCTCCGCCCCGAGCTGCTGGTGCTCACGGACGCCGGGATCGCCGCGGCCCCGGCATCCCGGCACCGTGACCCTGCGAGCCTTCGAGGGCGCCCGTCACGTCTACGAGGTCGACATCGGGGCGGGACATCTGGTCGGGTCGAGCGCCCGGCGCGCTGGGGGATCGCCTCTTCCGCCTCGGCAGACCGCGTCCGCATCTCCACCAGCAGCGACACCGTCGTCATCGTCCCCGAAGACTGAGACCTGAGAATGTGGGAAGGACAAAGGTGGTGCGCAGAGTCCGAGGCGCTCGGAACGACAGGCTCACCCCGAAGGGGTACGCAGAGTCACAGCACCCAAGCTCACGCGTGAACTAGAAGGGCGTCACTGGCTCGCCGGGGCGCCCTGAACGCCGGAGGTATGGGGGCCATTTCTGCCCCCATCCAATCACAACACGTAGGTCTTGTCTTGCTCCAGCATGCTGATGCGGCTGCCGCTGACCTCGGCGAAGCTGCTCACCGATCTCATCGTAGAACTGCGGCTTCACGTGGAAAATCAGCACCGGCACGTCGGGCGGTAGCTTGTCGAGCTCGCGCCGGATCAGCTCGGGAGTCATGTGGCGGGCGATCTTGGCCAGGCCCTCGAGCCGGTTGGGGAACGCGCACTCGAGGATGATCGCCCCCAGCCCGCGCACGTTCCGGGCCGCGCGCCACAGCGCCTCGGTGCGGTCCGTGTCGCCCGAGTAGACCACGCCGCTCACGCCGTCCTGGACGATGAAGCCGCTGGTCGGCACGGTGTGGGTCACCGCGACCGGCGTCACCATCAGGTCGCCGATCGGCTGCTCGACGTCCTCCGCCAGCTCGCGAAACTTCAGGACCGGAGCATCCACGGTCGGCAGCTTGGTGAAGTCGGCCAGACCGTGTCGTTGAAGATCGAGGTGCGCAGCGCCTTGACGACCGGCTCGAGGCTGGCGATGGTCAGCGGCTTCGTTCACCTCCATGAGCGCCAGGGTCTCCGGTGAGGTAGGCGCAGGCCGGCCACGTGATCGAGGTGCGAGTGGGAGACCAGCGCGTGCTCGATCTGGACCTGCTCGGTGCTCGAGAGCGCGGCCCCGACGGTGCCGCCGTCGATCAGGAGAGAATCGTTGATCAGGAACGCGGACGGCCGTTGAGCGAGTCCCTCGGCTCCGTAGGCGCCGAGCACTCGAATCTTCATTGTGAGAGCGATACTAGCATACATTGGACGGGATGACCGGCGGCCGCGGGCTCGCCCTCGTCACCCGGTACGTCGGTGGCCTGGTTTCCGCCATCGTCGTGGTGGTCCTGGTCTTCCTCGGCGTGCTGGAGCCCCTCGAGCACTGGTCGCTGTCCCGCTTCTTCGAAGTCCGCGGGCGCGCCTGCCCGTCGCGCCGGTGGTGATCGTCAGCATCGACCAGCCGTCCATCATCGAGCTCAACGAGCAGTGGCCTTTCCGCGCGCGATGCACGCCCGGTTGCTGCGCAAGCTGGCGGAGGCCAAGCCGCTGGCCATCGGGGTCGACCTCATCTTCGACCGCCCTCCTCGCGAGGTCCCGCGGACGACGTCGGCGCTGGGTGAGGCCGATCGCCCAGGCCGGCAACGTCGTCCTCGCCGCCGCGCCGGTAGATCTACGCCGGCCCTGGCCTCACCCGGTGGACCCGAACCTCCCGACTATCCGTCATCATCGACGGGCGCGGCAGGGATCGGCGCGATCAACGTGATCCCCGACGCCGATAGCCTGATCCGGCGGGCGCCGCTGCGCGTCGTCGCCGGCGACGAGATACTGCCGTCCATCGACGCGGTCCTGCTGCGGGTAGCCGCCCGGCGTGGGCCGATCTCGGCCACGCTCGCCGACCGTCGACGAGGTGCTCATCAACTTCAACGGGCCGCCGCGCACGTTCCCGTGGGTCGCCTACGACAAGGTGCTCAGCGGCGACTTCTCGCCGGAAGCTCTTCCGCGACAAGATCGTGCTGATCGGGCCCGACCAGCGCAGGTGATGCACGACGTCTTCCCCACCGTGCTACGCGGCAGACGGCAGCATGCCCGGCGTGGAGATCCACGCCAACATCCTGGACACCTTCATCCGCAAACGGCCGGCTCGCGCGAGATTCCCCGCGGCATCTCCACGCGCGGTGGCGGTGGCGGCCGCGCTGGTCGGCGCCGCGCTGGTGCTGGAAGCTGCACCCGATGCGGGGCTGGCCACCGGCCTGCTGCTGTGGTTCGTCTTCACGATCATCGCCTACCTCGGCTTCCTGTACTTCAACGCCTGGATGCGCGGGATGGCCGGCACCCTGGCGCTGGCCCTCGGCTACGGCGGTGACCGCGCTGCAGAGCTTCGTGCAGGCGCAGCAGGAGCGACGGCGACTGTCGCAGTTCTTCTCGCCGGAAGTGCTGCGCGAGGTCGTGCGCCACCAGGACGACGGCAGCCTGGCCTCGAGCCGGCGCCTGGTGACGGTCCTGTTCTCCGACATCCGCGGGTTCACGGCGCTTTCCGAGAAGCTGCCGCCGGAGGAGGTGGCGGAGATGCTGCGCGACTACCTCACCGCCATGACCGAGATCGTCTTCGACCACGGCGGCACGGTCGACAAGTACATCGGCGACTGCGTCATGGCGCTCTACAACGTGCCGTTCGAGGATCCCGACCACGCGCTCAAGGCCGTGCGCACCGCGCTCGATCTGCAGGAGCGCACGCTGGAGGTGTCCGATCGCTGGGAGGCGCGGCTGGGCGCGCCGCTGCGCAACGGGGTCGGGATCAACACCGGCGAGGCGGTCGTCGGCACCATGGGCTCGCGGCAGCGTCTCGAGATACACCGCCATCGGCGACACCGTGAATCTGGCCTCGCGGCTGGAAGCCCTCACCAAGGACTACAACGTCCCCATCCTCATCAGCGAGTACACGCACCAGCTGGTCCAGCACGAGCTGCACGGCCGCGAGCTGGGCGAGGTGACCGTCAAGGGCAAGACCCAGGCGGTGAAGATCTTCGCGCTGCATGCCGGCCGACCTGCGCAAGCACCCGCGCGCGGTGGTGGAGGCCACGCCCACCGTGCACGTCACCGTCGGCGAGACAGACGGTCACCGTCCGCGCGGTGGACGTCAGCGAGGGCGGCATGCAGATCGCCGGCGTGCCGGCCGAGTGGCGCCCGGGCACCCGCGTGCAGATCCGCTGCGAGGGCGGCCTGCTGGCGGTGCCGCTCTTCGCCGAGGCGGCGGTGGCCTGGCGGCGCGGCGATCGCGCCGGCCTGGCCTTCACCGGGCTGGCCGCCGACGTGGCGCCGGCGGTGGCCGACTACGTCTCACGCCGTGGTGGTCGCTGAGTTGCCGGCCCCCGTGGGTTGTGTTAGAACCTCGCTTGATCGAACGACGCGAGCACGGAGGCGCATGAGCGCGGATCCCTTCGACTATCCGACCATGGCGCGCGCGCTGATCATCGGCGACAAGGACACCGTCGCGCGCAAGACGCGCGAAGGGCTTGGACCTGCGCGATGGATCCCAAGGACCTCATCTTCAAGGGGTTGATCCCGGGCATGGACGTGGTCGGCGAGAAGTTCCGGCGCAACGAGTACTACGTGCCGCAGGTGCTGCTCTCCGCGCGGCGCCATGTACGCCGGCCTCGACCTGCTCAAGCCGCTCATCACCGCCGCCGCCAACGCCGCCGACTACCTCGGCACGGTCGTGATCGGCACCGCCCAGGGCGATCTGCACGACATCGGCAAGAACCTGGTGGCCATGATGCTGGAGGGCGCCGGCTTCAAGGTCGTCAACCTGGGCCGCGACGTGGCGCCGGAGAAGTTCGTGGCCGCGGTCGAGGAGCACTCGGCCACCATCGTCGGCATCTCGGCGCTGATGACGACCACCATGCCCGCCATGAAGCGGACGATCGACGCGCTCGACCAAGGCCGGGCTGCGCGAGCGCGTGAAGGTGATGATCGGGCGGCGCGCCGGTCAGCCAGGCCTTCGCCGACGAGATCGGCGCCGACGGCTACGCCAGGGATTCGACGCTGGCGGTGGTGAAGGCCAAGCAGCTGATGGGCGTGGCGTGCCGGTGGCGCACGTGACGCGCGCGGCTGGGAGGTCGTCGAGCGGCGTCCGCGCCGGCCGAGACGCTGGTCTTCGACGGCGGCTACGGCACGATGCTCTTCGCCGCCGGCCTCCTCAACGGCGCCTGCCCCGAGCTGTGGAACGACACGCACGCCGAGGTGGTGGCCGGGATCCACCGCGGCTACTTCGAGGCCGGCAGCGACATCGTCGAGACCAACACCTTCGGCGGCACCCGGCTCAAGCTCGAACGAGTACGCGATCGGCGACCGCACGCGCGAGCTGAACGTCAAGGGCGCGCGGCTGGCCAGCATCGGTGGCCCCGGCGGGCGGCTGCGTCGCCGGCTCCATCGGCCCCACGAGCCGCCTGCCCGCTCGACTACGCGCTCGACAACGGCGTGACCGACGAGCGAGTACGAGGAGACCTTCCGCGAGCAGGCCGAGGCGCTGGCCGAGGGCGGCGTGGACCTCTTCGCGGTCGAGACCATGATGTTCCCGCAGGAGGCGACGCGCCGCCATCCGGGCGTGCAAGGCGGTGGCCGACCTGCCCGTGATGGCGACGATGTTCTTCCAGTACGAGGAAGGCAACGACCGCGACCGAACCATGTGGGGGAGAGCGCGGGCGAGGTGGCCAAGAGCCTGCTGGCGGCCGGCGCCGACGTGGTGGGCATGAACTGCGGGCGCGGCCCCGACCGCGCGATCGTGATCATCCGCGAGATGCGCGCGGTCACCGACGCGCCGCTCGTGGCCTATCCCAACGCCGGCCTGCCCATCACCACGCGGCGACAACGTGCGGTACGAGCTGGACCCCGAGCCGATGGCGCGCGAGTACCCGGCGCTGCTGGAGGCGGGCTGCAACATCGTGGGCGCCTGCTGCGGCTCCAACCCCGAGCACATCCGCCTGATCGCCGAGGTCGTTCGCCGCCGACGCAGCGACGTGAGCCTGCCCCGGGCGCTCCAGGTCCTCCACCGACCTGCCGCTCGCGATCGATCCCGACGAGGTCCTGCGCTTCCAGGGCTACAAGAAGGGGCGTGACGTCGCGACGCCCGACGTGCGCGCGCTGCTTGATGAGGCGCTGGCGCGAAGGCCGACGCCTCATGGCGCCGCGCGCCGTCGCGCGCTGGGTGCCGGTGGCGCGCGTGGATGCCCACGACGCTCGAGATCGAGGGCGAGACGCTGACGATTCCCCGGATCAGGCGTTGCGGGGACCGGTGACCGACGTGGCCGCCGTCGTGTGCACGATCGGCGAGGCGCTGGAGCAGCGGGTCGCCGAGCTGTGGGACGCGCGCGAATTGCCGCTGGCCTCGATGCTGGACAGCGTCGGCTCCGGAGCGGTGGAGAGCCTGGCCGAGCACGTGAACGATCTGCTGTGCCAGCAAGGACTTCCGGCGCTGCGCGTGACGAACCGCATCAGCCCCGGCTACGCCGACTGGGACGTGGCCGAGCAGCCGCGCTCTTCCGCCTCGGGCCCGCCGACGCCATCGGCGTGACGCTCAACGCGGCGTGCGTGATGACGCCGGGGAAGTCGATCTCGCTGCTGGTGGGCGCCGGAGCCGGAGGCCCGCGTGGACCACTACTTCACGCCAGTGCGCCCGGTGCTGGATGCGGGACTGCGCGTACCGCCGGGCCCCCGCCCGCGCGACGGTTCATCGCTGAGCCATTCCGGTCTCCGTGAGGCTTATGTGCTAGTCTCGCCGCGCACATTCTGACCCTCACCCGGCGAGGCGTGCGTGCTCTCGCCATGCAGGAGGCCCCATGGCGACACTGCTGGATCAACGGCAAGTCCACACGGTCGACGCGGATCCGGGCACCCCTTGCTCTGGGTGATCCGCGAGCGGTTACAGCTGACCGGCACGAAGTTCGGCTGCGGGTGCGCGCAGTGCGGCGCCTGCACTGCGCACCTCGACGGCCAGGCGGTCCGCTCGTGCCAGACCACCGTGGCCCAGGCGGCGGGCAAGAAGATCACCACGATCGAAGGCGCTGGACCCCAATGGTCGGCATCCGCTGCAGGTGGCGTGGATCGCTGAGCAGGTCCCGCAGTGCGGTTACTGCCAATCCGGACAGCTCATGCAGGCCGCCGCGCTCCCGGGCGCAAGAACCCCAACCTGAGCGACGCCGACATCGTGACGGCGATGTCCGGCAACATCTGGCCGCTGCGCGACGTATCCGCGGATCAAGCGCGCGATCAAGCGCGCGGCGTCAGGGTGTAGCCATGACCACTAAGCTGACTCGCCGCGCCTTCCTGACCACGACCGCCGTCGCCGGTGTCGGCCTCACCATCCGCTTCCCGCTCACCGGCGGACCCACCGACGCCTCCGCCGCGGCGTCGGGATCCCTAACACCGCGCTGACGGTCACCCCCGACGGCATCGTGACCGTGCACATCACCAAGGCCGAGATGGGACAGGGCGTGGGCACCGCGCTGGCCCAGATCGTGGCCGAAGAGCTCGAGGTGGAGTGGAAGGACGTCCGCATCGACTACCCGATGGCCGATCCGGAAGTTCGGGCTCATGCTCACCGGCGGCAGCTGGTCGGTGAACTGGACCTTCGACACCATGTCGCGGGCGGGCGCCGCCGCGCGCCTGGCGCTGATCGACGCCGCCGCGACGTACTGGAAGGTCAACGCCGCCGACTGCGTGGCCGAGCTGCGGGATCGTGCGTCATCTGCCGACGCGGCCGCTCGATCCGCTACTGGCGACCTGGTCGCGGAAGGTGCCGATCACCAAGACGTTCAGCGAGGACGATCTCAAGAAGATCACGCTCGGAAGAAGCCGGCCGACTACAAGGTCGTGGGGCAGTGGATCCCGCGGCTCGACATCCCCGAGAAGACGAACGGCAGGCGCCGCGCTCGCGATCGACACCTTCATGCCGAACATGGTGTACGCCAAGGTGGCTTCATCCCGCCGACCCGTGAGGGCGGCAAGGCCACGGCGGTGGACGACAGCGCGCGCGAAGAAGGTGAAGGGCTACGTCGCCACCGTCAACCTGCCGCAGCTGGTCGCGGTCGTCGCGACCTCCTACGAGGCGGCGGTGAAGGCGCGCGACGCGCCTCAAGGTCACGGGGACCCGGGCCCGAACGCCAACGTCAGCACCGAGTCGATCTTCGCCAGCTTCAACAAGGCCAAGGCCGATCCTGGCGCGGCGGCGTGGCACGAGCAGGGGCGACGTCAAGGGCGCGATGGGCGGCTCGGCCAAGCAGCACGCCGCGACCTTCACCGTGACCGACTACGTCGCGCACATGCAGATGGAGCCGATGAACTGCGTGGCCCATCTCGACTCAACGGCGTCTATCACCTCTAGCCACCGGCAGCCAGTTCCAGACCTTCGCGGTCGGCGCGCTGGCGGCCAATCCTCGGGACCGACGCCAAGAACATCCGGCTCCACCAGACTATCTGGGCGGCGGCTTCGGCCGCCGGCTCGAGCCCGACATCATGGTGGAGACGGCGCTGATCGCCCGCGAGACCAAGCGGCCGGTCAAGCTGATCTCGCTCGCGCGAGGAGGATATCCGGCGCGACTTCTATCGCTCGGCGACACTGCAGGAGATGAAGGCCGGCCTCGGCAGCGACGGCAAGATCGTCGCCTGGGAGAACACGCTGATCGCGTCGCATCCCGGCAAGCGGTGGGGCCCGACTTCGTCGACAAGAAGGGGCCTCGATCAGTTCGCGCTCAACGGACGCCGACCACGTGTACGACATTCCCAACCAGATGGTGCGCCGTGCCGGTGGAGACCGGCATCTCGGTCGGCTATGTCCGCGCGGTCGCGCCCAACTACACGTTCTTCGCCGTCGAGACGTTCAGTGGACGAGCTGGCGAAGATGGCCTGGCAAGCGATCCGCTGGAGTTCCGGCTGCCGATGCTCGGCGAGCGCACCGCGGCTAGCCAACGTTCTCAAGCTCGCGACCCAGAAGGCCAACTGGGGGCTCGCCGTTGCCGCCAACACCGGCCGCGGCTCCGGCCTGCGTCAGCGCGCAGGAGAAGAAGACGCCGACCTGGACCGCCTCGGTCGTTGCAGGCGAGCGTCGACCCCGCCACCGGCGTCGTCCAAGATCGACAAGATCGTCGTGCGCCGTGGACTGCGGCATCATCGTCAACCCGGACGGAGCGCGGGCCCAGATCGAGGGCTCGATCCTCTTCGGCATCAGCAACGCGCTCAAGGAGCGCGGCACCATCGCCAACGGCGCGCTGGTCCAGTCGCAACTTCCACGACTACCAGGTGCTCCGGATGAACGAGGTGCCCGGACGTCGAGGTCGATCTGGTGCCGTCCACCGAGTACCCCACCGGCCTCGGCGAGCCGGGGACGACCACGATCGCGCCGGCGCTTCAGCAACGCCATCTTCGCGGCGACGGGGGCCCGGGTACGCCACGTCCCGCTCATGCCTGACATAGGTCCCGCCGCCATCCGCGCCAGAGGCCTGATCTGAGGTCACGCCGGGGGCGTCGATGCCCCCGGCCCAGCCCCGTCGCCGGGCCGCGCCACGATGGTAGGATGCGGTTTGTGCCGGCAGGCAACGTCGTCGCTCTCGTCGGGTTCATGGGGGCAGGCAAGTCGGTCTGCGGGCGTCCATGCTCGCGCGTCGGCTGGGTCGCTGCTTCGTGCGAGACCGACGACGTCATCGTGGCCCGCGACGGCCGCAGCATCCCCGAGATCTTCCGGCAGGACGGCGAGGCGGCCTTTCGCCGCCTGGAGGCCGAGGCGCTCGAGGCCTAGCGACCTCAAGGCCGACGACGTCATCGCGACCGGTGGCGGGCTGCCGTGCCACGACGGGCGCATGGACGTGCTGCGCGAGCTGGGCACGGTGGTGTGGCTCCGGCGGCGAGCTCGACGAGGTGCTGGCCCGGGCCCGGCGGAGCGGCAACCGGCCGATGCTCGAGGGCCGGAGCCCGGAAGAGATCGCCGCGCTCTACCGCGGCCGCGAGGCGTTCTACGCGCAGGCCCACGTCACCGTGGACACGGCGGGCCTCGGCATCGATCAGGTCGTGGCGCGGATTCTGGCCGCACTGCGAGAGCGGCATGCCGCGCGCGTGTAGCGGCGGGTCGCTCCGGGCCGATCGCGCGGTTGCTCGTCCACGAGGTATGCCGGCCGTGCGCCGGGTCGTACCTCATGCCTGTGGTTCCTCCGGTTCGACGGTCGTCGCCGAGGTGCCCGATGCCGCCCACTGAGCCGCTGACCGATCTGGGAGTCCGTGACGCCGCCGGATGCCCTCCGCCGCCGCACCATCACGAGCGTGGCGCTGGTCGAGGCGTGCCTGGCCCGCGTGCGCCAGCTCGATCCGAAGGTCAGGCGTGGGCCCACCTCGATGCCGAGGGCGCGCTGGCCACCGCTCGCGAGCGCGACGCCGAGTCCGCCGCCGGCCGCGTCCGCGGAGCACCTGCACGGCGTGCCGGTGGGGATCAAGGACATCATCGACGTCGCCGGCATGCCGACGACGGCGGGCGCGCCGAGCGTTCGCGCACACCCTGGCCCAGCCGCGATGCCACCGTCGTGGCGCGCCTGCGGCCGCGGGCGCCGTCATCGTCGGCAAGGCGCACACTACCCAGTTCGCCTACCGCGACCCGGCGCCCACGCGCAACCCGTGGAACCACGAGCACACGCCGGGCGGCTCCTCGTCGGGCTCGGCGGCCGCGGTCGCCATCCGGCATGGTGCCGTGCAGCGCTCGGATCGCAGACGGTCGGCTCGATCCTGCGGCCGGCCGCGTACTGCGGTGTGGTCGGCCTCGAAGGGCCCGCACGGCCTGGTGCCCGTCGACGGCATCCGTGCCGCTGGGCTGGTCGCTCGACCACATCGGTCCGTTCGCCCGCTCGGTGGCCGACGCCGCAGTCGTCCTCGGCGTCATGGCGGGCCGCGCAGATCGTCCCGACGTCCGCGTCGGCGCCGCGACTGGCGGTCGCCCGGCCAGCTCTTCGACCGCGCGGACGCCGGCCTGCGCCAGCATCTCGACGCCGTGGTGAAGCGGCTGGCCGGCGCGGGGCGCGCAGGTCAGCGAGGTGACGCTGCCGCCCGAGTTCGGCCGAGATCCACGCGGCCGGGCAGGTCATCCTGGAATCGGAGGCGGCCGCCTATCACCAGAACATGTTCGCCAAGCACGCCGCCGACTACGGGCCCGGCTTCGCCGCCATGATGCCGGTCGGGCTGAAACGCGCTGGCGGTGGAGTACGTCGTCGCCAATCGCGCTCGCCACGGCGTTCCGCGACGCCGATGATCCCGCTGCTCGAGGCCCACGATGCGCTGCTGTCGCCGACGGCTCTGGCCGCGGCCGCCGGCCGGCCTGGGCTGGACGGGCGACGCCTCGCTGTGTGCGCAACCGCTGGAGCTCGGCGGGCGTGCCCTCGATCTCGATCCCCACCGGTCGTGGACCCGACCGGGCTGCCGCTGGCCCTGCAGCTCATCCAGGCGCCGTCGGGTCTCGAGCGCCTCCTCGGCGTGGCCGCCTGGTGCGAGGGCGTGGTCGCCTTCGCAGCGAAGCCGGGGCCTGACGATGTTCGACATCAAGATCGACGGCGGGCACGGTGATCGACGGCACCGGCGCGGGCGGCAGCCGCACCGACATCGGCATCAGCGACGACACGATCGTCGCGGTCGGCGACCTCTCGCGCGAGACGGCCGGGCAAGGTCCTCAACGCCACCGGTCGCACGGTGACGCCCGGCTTCATCGACATGCACTCGCACTCCGACTGGCGTCTGCTGGGGCAATCGCCGCGCCGAGTCGAAGATCCGCCAGGGCGTGACCACCGAGGTCGTCGGCAACTGCGGATTCTCGCCGGCGCCGGTGTCCGACCGAGTTCGTGGACGATCTGCAGGGCGTTCGCGCTCTACATCCCGACGGGCATGGACTTCGCGTGGCGCTCGGTCGGCGAATATCTGCAGGCGCTTCGACCGAGACGGCACCTGCGCTGAACGTCGTCCAGCTCGTCGGCCACGGCACGCTGCGCATCGCCGCGATGGGCTTCGCGCGGCGCCCGCCCACCGGCGGCCGAGCTGACGCCGATGCAGCGGATCATGGGCGACGCCATGACACGACGGCGCGTGGGGCCTGTCCACCGGGCTCATCTACGCGCCCGGGCTCGTGGGCGACGACCGAGGAGATCATCGCCGTGGCACAAGGCGGCCGCGCGCATCGCGGCTTCTACGCCAGCCACATCCGCGGGGAGGGCGCCACGCTGCTCGACGCGGTTGCGCGAGGCCATCCGCGTCGGCCGCGAGGGATCGCTGCCGGTGCAGGTGAGCCACATCAAGGCGGCCGGCCGGCCCAACTGGGGCAAGGTCGCCGACGCGCTGGCGCTGATCGACGAGGCCCGCGCCGAGGGGCTCGACGTCATGGGCGACGTCTATCCGTACACCGCGTCCAGCACGTCGCTCCGCACCGCGCTGCCCGACTGGGCGCTGGAGGGCGGCGTGGCGGCGATGCTCGAAGCGCCTGGCCGATCCCGGCGTGCGCGCGCAGATCCGCGCCGAGCTGGAGGATCCGGCGAACACCCATAGCCTGACCAGCCGGATGGGCTGGGAGCACGTGATGATCTCGCTGGTGCCCGCAAGCGCAGGACGCCGAGGGCCAGCGGATCGTCGAGATCGCGGCGGCGCGGCGCCTCGACCCGCTCGACGCGGTGTTCGACGCTGCTGCGCGAGGCCGAGCGGCAGTGGCGTCGATGATCCTCTTCCAGCTCGACGAGGCCGACCTCAGCGCGCGCTCGTGCATCCGGCACGTCATGATCGGCTCCGACGGCTCGTCGCTGGCCGCCTATGGCGAGAACGCCGCGCGGCAAGCCGCACCCGCGCAGCTACGGCACCTTCCCGCGCGTGCTCGGCCGCTACGCGCGCGAGCAGCGCGTGCTCACGCTCGCCGAGGCCGTGCACAAGATGACCGGCCTGCCGCGCGCGCCGCCTGGGGCTGCGCGACCGCGGCGAGATCCGCCGGGGGCGCGGGCCGACCTGGTGGTGCTCGATCCGCGCAAGGTCGCCGATCAGGCGACGTTCGAGGACCCGCATCGTTATCGCCATCGGCATCGAGCACGTGATGGTCAACGGACGCGTTCGTGATCGAGGACGGCGAGCACACCGGCAGCCTGCCGGGTAAGGTGCTCTCGCCACCATGACCAGGCCGGCATGAAGATCGCGCACGTCGTCGCCGATCTCCTCACCTCGCTGAGCACGGCGACCTCCGTGCAATCGGGACTCGACCTGGCGCTGCGGCGCCTCGCTGCGCCTCAGCGGCGCCGACGCGCGGCGCGCTCGAGTTCGACCCTCCCGCGGCGAGCCGATCGTGGTGATCGCCGGGGGCCCCGGGGCCTGTCCGACGAGCTCGAGACGATCCTGCTCAGCGTCATGTCACCGGTGGACGACGCGACGGGTCGACGCCCACGCGGCGTCGCGTCGCCGGCGCGCGGCGCGCGGCCCCGTCCCGGCGCGATGGTCCGCCGCATCGCGCTGGGGCCGACGCGACGGCCGGTGGGCCGGCTCGTGCTGATCGGGTCCGCTCGGCGCCTGGGCCGTCTCGCGATCCCTCCGGAATTCGGTCGCGAGCTGGGCGCGGCGATCGAGCCCGTGTGGCGGCTGCAGCAGCGGACACTGCGCATGACCGTGCTCAACGAGATCACCCGGCTGCTCGTCTCCAGCGACTCGCTCGACGACGTGCTCGGGCGGTTCGCCGACGGCTGGCTCGCCTCGTCGACTTCGACTCGCTGGCCGTGGCACTCCTGGACCGCGAGCGCCGGGAGTTCGAGGTGCTCGACGTCCTGGGCCGCGCGGTGCCGCACCTGAGGCCCCGCGACGTCCGCATGGCCCTCGATCAGACCCTGCTCGCCCAGCTGGCCGCCGGCGCCGAGCCGATCCGCGTGGACGACGCCAGCGCCGCCGCGGTGCCGGAGGTCAGCCGGCGCCTGCTCGCCGAGGGCGGCTACAGTTCCGCGCTGCTGGTCCCGCTCGTGAGCCGCGACGGGGTCTTCGGCGCGGTGACCCTGGCCGCCCGGAGGCGCGCGGCGTTCGACGACACGGACGTCGAGGTCACGCCGAGCTGGCGCGCCCGCTGGCCTCGGCCATCGAGCAGCGCCGCCTGCTCGACGAGAGCCGCCGCCGCGCCGAGGAGCTGGCCGCCCTCTTCACGACCAGCCAGCTCATCACCGCCCGCCTGGACGTCGCCTCCGTGCTCGATCGCATCAGCCGCGCGGTGACCGCGCTCATCGGCTCGACCGGGTGCGGCATCGGGCTGCTGGATGCGGCGCGCACCGCGGCTGGTCCACGCGGCGGCCCACGGCTTCCAGAGCGAGGAGTGGAGAGGCTGGCGCTGCCGGTGGGCGAGGGCATCATCGGCCGGTGCGCCGAGACCGGCACGGCGATCCGCGTCGACGACGTCCGCACCGATCCGCGCTCGGCCCGGCGCGACGTGGACGAGCAGGGAGGGCATCCGCTCGATGCTGTGCGTGCCGCTCCGCGTGGCGGGCAACCTGCGCGGCGTCATCTCGGCGTTCTCCACGCGGGCCGGCCTCGTTCACGTCCCACCACCAGCGGGTGCTGGAGGCGTTCGCCGAGCAGGCCGGGATCGCGATCCACAATGCCCAGCTCTTCGAGCAGAGCCTCAAGCGCGCGCAGGAGACGCGCGCGCTCTTCGAGGCCGGACGGGCGGTCACCCAGAGCCTCGACGTCGGCCGCACCATCCGCGTGATCCTGGAGCAGGCGCGCGCGGTGCTCGGCGTGGCCTCCTGCGGCATCCTGACGCTCGACCCGGTGACCCGCGAGCTGACGCTGTCGGCCAGCCTCGACCTCCCCGAGGTGCTCGTCGATCAGGTGCGTATCCCCGAGGGCGAGGGCATTGCCGGACGGGCCGTGCGCGACCTCCGCCCCCGGCAGAGCGCCGACCTGCTGAACGATCCTCGGGTGCGCCATCGGGAGCTGCCGCTGGCCAGCGGGCTGCGCGCCACGATGGCCGCGCCGCTGCGGGTCGGCGACCGGGCGTTCGGCGCGATCGAGGTGTTCCACAAGGACGTCCACCAGTTCACCGCCGCCGAGGAGGAGATGCTGGTCGCGCTCGCCGACCAGGCCTCCATCGCGCTGGAGCACGCGCGGCTCTACGAGGGGCTGGAGGCGATGGTGGCCGAGCGGACCCGCGAGCTCGATCGCCAGAAGCGCTTCGTCGAGGTCGTGCTGGAGACGCTGCCGCTCGGGGTCTTCGTCATCGACGCCGGCCTCGCCATCGTGCGGGCCAACCGCGAGGGCGCGCGCACGCTGGGCTGCGACCCGGACACGCGGGCGGCCTTCGCCCTGGTCGTCCCGGATGAGCGTGCCGCCTCGGTGCAGGCGCTTCCTCCGCGCGGCGTTCGCGGCGCAGGCGGTGACCCGCTGCGAGGAGGAGTTCGCGGTGGCCGGCGAGCTCAAGCAGTTCCGCCTGACGACCACGCCCCTGCCGGGCGGTGACGAGGGCCCGTTGCTGGTGCTGCTGGTCGGAGGACATCACGCTGGCCAAGCAGCTCGAGCGTCAGATGCTGCTCACCGAGCGGCTGACGACGGCCGGGCGCCTGGCCTCCGGCGTGGCCCACGAGCTGAACAACCCGCTGGCCACGATCGCCGGCTGCGCGGAGTCGCTGCAGCTGAGGCTCAAGGAAGCTGCGCTGGCCGGCCGCGACGAGCTGGCCGACTTCCCCACCTACCTCGGGCTCATCGAGGAGGAGGCCTACCGCTGCAAGGAGATCACCGGCAGCCTGCTGCAGTTCGTGCGCGAGCCCGGGCAGCCGCCGGACGCCGACCGACCTCAACGGGCTGGTCGAAAAGACCATCGAGCTGCTCTCGCGTCAGGCGCGGTACACTGCCGGGCGGTTCGCCACCGAGCTGGACGCCTCGCTGTCCGAGGTGACGCTGAACGAGGGGCAGCTCCGTCAGGTGTTCCTGGGGCTCGGCTCGAACGCGATGGATGCCATGGACGGCCACGGCTGTCTGACCATCCGCACGCGGCGGGCGCCGCCACGAGATCGAGATCGAGTTCGAGGACGAGGGGCCGGGAATTCCCGAGGAGATCGCCTCGCGAATCTGGGACCCGTTCTTCACCACCAAGCCGCCGGGGCAGGGTACCGGACTTGGGACTGGCCATCGCCCAGGGCATCGTGGCCGATCACGGAGGACGCATCGAGATGCAATCGCACGTGGGCAAGGGGAGCATCTTTCGCGTGGTGTTGCCGGCATGAACCGCTCGATCCGGGTCCTGGTGGCGGACGACGAGAAGAACCTGCGCGACCTGGTCGTCCGGGAGCTGTCCCGGCGCGGGCTCGAAGTCGAGGGCGTGGGCGACGGCGAGGCCGCCCTGGCCCGGCTGCGGGAGAATCCGTACGACGTGGTCGTGCTCGACATGAAGATGCCCAAGAAGGAAGGCATCGAGGTGCTGCGCGAGCTGCAGGAGTTCCCCGAGCATCCGCAAGTGATCGTCATGACCGGGTTCCAGGAAGTGTCCACCGCGGTGGAGGCGATGAAGCTCGGCGCCTACGACTACCTGACCAAGCCGACCAAGATCGAGGAGCTGGAGATCCTCGTGCGCAAGGCGGCCGAGAAGGGCCAGCTCCTGCGCGACAACCTGGCGCTGCGCGCCCACGCCCCCGGGCCGGCCCCTTCGGGGGATCGTCACCCGCAGCCAGCGAATGAACGAAGTCCTGCGCATCGTGGAGCGGGTGGCGCCGACCGATGTCCTCGGTGCTGGTGCTCGGCGAGAGCGGCACCGGCAAGGAGCTGGTGGCGCGCGCGCATCCACGAGCGCTCGGGCCGCGCCGAGCGGCCGTTCGTGCCGATCCACTGCGGTGCGCTTGCCGCGCGAGGTGCTGGAGTCCGAGCTGTTCGGCCACGAGAAGGGCGCGTTCACCGGAGCCGTGGGCTCCAAGCCCGGCCTCATCGAGCTGGCCGACGGCGGCACGCTCTTCCTCGACGAGATCGGCGACATGGAGCCCGACAGCCAGGTGAAGCTGCTGCGGGTGCTGGAGACGGGCATGTTCTTCCGGGTCGGCGGCACCCGGCCCCGGCGGGTGGACGTCCGGCTGGTGGCCGCCACCAATCGCGATCTGGCGGTGGCGATGAAGACGGGGCAGTTCCGGGAAGACCTCTACTATCGGATCAACACGATCACCGTGAACCTGCCGCCGCTGCGCGATCGTCCGGAGGACGTGACGCTGCTGGCCCAGCACTTTCTCGAGACCAACGCGCACCTACGGTCTCAAGCGGCTGAGCCCGGCGGCGCTGGCCGCGTTCGAGGCCTACGGGTGGCCCGGCAACGTGCGCGAGCTGCTGCACGCGATCCAGCGTGGGGCCATCCTCTGCAAGGGCGACGAGATCACACCGGCCGGACCTGCCTGCCCGAGGTGGCCGGTGGCGCCGCCGCGACGCCCGCGGCGCCCGGTTCGGCAGGCGGCGGCAACACGCTGGAGACGATGGAGCGCCAGCACATCATCGGGACGCTTCGCCAGGTGCGCCGGTCACCGCGGCAAGGCCGCGGCCCTGCTCGGCATCGATCCCAAGACGCTCTACCGGAAGATCCTCAACTACCAGATCACGCCCGCGCGAGCTCTCCTGAGCGCGTACTGACCGAATGCCTGACACGGCCCGGGCGTTCTGCCCGATCGCCGTGGTCGTCGCGCCCGCACGTGCTCGTGAGTTTCCGCATACTTGCGCTGCGGCGCGTGTGGCACCGTCGTTGCTCTGTTCTCCTCGGTTCCGTGAGGAACGACATCCGCTGAGAGCAAGGAGAGGTTGATGAACCGTGTGCTCGTGATCGATCAGAACCGCGCGACCCGCGAGGGGCTGGGGCTGGCGTGCCTCGGCCGCAACGTGGCGGTCGCCTTTGCCGAGAACGTGTGCGAGGGCGTGCGGACGCTGCTGACGCTGCCCGTCTCACTCATCGTGGTCGACGCCGCGGCCCTGCGCATGACTGTTCGTGAGCACGTCGTGCTCTTCGAGCGCGTGGCGCCCGGCATCCCGGTGGTGGTCACCGTCCCCGCGGAAACGCCGCTGGAGCTGCGGGTCCGTTTCGAGATCGCCGGCTTCCGCGTGCTGACCCAGCCGGTGACCGTCGAGGATCTCCTCGAGAAGACGATGGAGCCGCGCGGGTGAGTGGTCTGTTCATCCGGTGGTTCGCGCGGAGCATTCCTGGCCCTGCTGGTGAGCCTGGCCGGGCTCGAGCTGTCGGTCTGCCTCGCCGGTGAGCGTGAGCGTGCGTTCGCGCACACGCGAGCCGGTCTGCACTCGGCTGCCATCGACGACGACCTGTTGCCGGTCGGCGAGGAAGTCGACGACGCTGATGCGTCGCCGACGACCTGGCTCACGCGCTGAGCCAGCCCCACCCGCTTCCTGCGCTTGCGCGATAACGAATGGTGTGTACACTGTCTCTGTCCGTCCACACGAACGGCCGGACCTCGCTTCCGGCGTAACGCTCTCTTCCGGTTCGCGGGGCGTGAGCGATTAGCGGAAGAGATCGGGGGTTTCTATGGCGTCCAAGCTCTACATCGGCGGCCTCTCCTACTCCACCACGAGCGATGGCCTCAAGGAGTTCTTCAGTCAGAGTGGTAACGTTCTCTCGGCTACGGTGATCACGGATCGCTTCCCGGGCAGTCGCGGGGCTTCGGCTTCGTCGAGATGGCGGCCGCCGAGGAGGCGCAGAACGCGATCTCCCAGCTGAACGGCCGCGAGCTGGACGGCCGGCGCATCACGGTAGAAATCTCCAACCCACAGGCGCCCCGCAGCGGCGGCGGCGGTGGTGGCGGTCGTCCTGGCGGCGGTGGCGGCGGTCGGCCGGGCGGTGGTCGCCCGGGCGGTGGTCGTCCCGGCGGCGGTGGCGGCGGCCGCGAGAGCGGCTACGCCCACCGGCCCAGCAAGCCGCGTCAAGTGGTAGCGCGCTAACTCGCCCACGACGGGCAAATCAAAGGGGCCAGCCGTGAGGCTGGCCCTTCTTTTCTCTGCGAGCCTCGGAGCTAGCCCGTCACCGCAAACCGCAGCGGGCTTTTCATAAGCCCCGCTATTGGAAAATGCGGTCGTAGCGGCCGTACTCGTGCGCAGCGTCCATGAACCACTTCACGATCTCGGGATCCGACTGCGGCGGGATCTCGCACGACGTGGACAGGATGAACCCCGACTGGCGGGCGGCGGCGTCCACGCAGCGCTTGACGTCCTCGTACATCGCCTCGCGGCTGGTCTTCTCGAACTTGGTCGCGTCCACGTTGCCGATGGCCACCGCCCGTCCCTTGGCGACGTCCACGAACCGCGTCAGCTGGTCCACGTAGAGCTTGGGATCGGACTGCTGGTCCAGATCGAAGGACACGGTGGTGAAGCCGCAGCCGATCAGGTCCTCGAAGATCGGGTAGGTCGTCCCGCAGATGTGCGTGGTGACGCCGACCTTCTTGGCCTTGAAGTACTCGACCAGCTCCTTGTGGTAGGGCGCGATGAACTCGCGATAGTTGTCCGGCGAGATCAGGCTGATGGAGGCGGTCGGCTCGGAGAAGCTGAGCCCGATCCTCGTCTTGACGATGGCGTCGCCCCAGATCTTGGAGAAGTCGGTGGCCACCCGCATCACGTCGTGGATGAACTGCGGATCCTCGAAGGTGTCGGAGCAGCATCGTCTCGGGGTTGCGCAGGAGCATCGCGATCGTCCACGGCCCCACCGCCACCGGCGCCGATGGCCGTCGGCGGCGCTGGCCTTCACCAGGGCCTCGCACTGCTCGAGGAAGCCGGGCAGGCGCGCGGTCTTGTACGGGATCGGGCATGGCGCAGCCGGGCCAGCGCCGACCTTGTCCTCGTGCAGGACGTGCGCGTCGATCGACGGGACGACGTAGTCGGAGTACTTCACGCGGCAGCCGAAGGCCTCCGCCTCCTTGGCCAGGTCGTTGTAGGCGAGCACCACGTCGGGCTGGTAGCGCTCGTAGTAGTTCATCATCGCCGTGATGGCGCGCGTCGGATTCGTGCAGTACTCCTCGATGCTGACTGCCCGTCGAGCGTGCCCGCGAAGGAGGCCACGATCGGATAGACCGGCACCCGGTCGGCAGAACGAGCGCTTGTAGGCCGCCACCACCCGGTCGCGGTTGGTGTAGGCTGGCCTTGCCCTTCTCGGTGTCCCAGAGGCGGTTGGCCTCCATGTACCGCGGGCGGCAGCTTGGCCTCGTACTCCATGAACTGGGTGATCGGGATAGCGGATGCCGCCGTTGTGGGTGCCGCGCAGCCCTCGATGATCTCGTCCATCTGGCTCCACGGGATGCGTGAAGGCCATCTCGTGGTCCTGGGTCTGGCCGAAGATGCGGTCGCCCGAGCACGGGAGGATCACCTGCGGCCGGTCGGTGCGCATGGTGGTCACGATGATCTCGGCGCACGTCGATGCGGCCGCTCGAACGACGAGGCCAGCTTGCCGCCCCGCTTCCACAGCGCCGCCTGCGTGAGGCGCATCACCTGGGCCGGATTGGCGTAGATGCAAACCAGGTCGGGCTCGAAGGTCGTGCGGTCCAGCGGGGCCACCAGCAGCGCGTGATACTCGCCGGGCGCGAAGCTGGTCGACCGCGGCCTCGGAGCGCTGGCCGGCCTCCTTGGTTTCCGTGTACATCCCCTCGCACAGCGTGCCGGAGGCGTGCAGGTGGCGTCGGCTTGTCGAAGCCGAGCGCCGTGATGCCCAGCGAGCAGATGTGATCCTCGCGGGTGAGCGCGATCATCCAGCCGTAGCGCCGGGCCATATCGATGACCTGGCAGTTCATGCGAGAGCTTCTTGAAGTCGCGCGCGGGGCGCCGGCCCGCGCTCGGGGATCGGCTCACCGGGCCGGAGCATGCCGGATGGCGACCGGGAAGGTCTGCGGGCGAATGTAGGTCTGCAGTTCCCGATCGGCCGTCTTCACATCCACCCATGCGTCGTCCCTCCAGGGGTGCGCGATCGAGCCGTAGTCTACCAGGGTGCTACGTACGCGGAGTACCACACCCTCGCACGGCAGGTACCACTGTAAGGTACGCGGGTTCCGCCTCGGCTGGCGTCGCGCCGAATCGTCGTTGGCGCCGCGAATCCGGTCGAGAGATGAACGCTCGGGCGCGATTGCGGCGGGAGCCGAGGGCCTGCGAGCGGTCGCAAGACTCAGCCCTTGACGAAAGGTATGACGTTTGCGATAGACGCACGTCCATGCGGCGCTGGCTGATCTTCGTCCTGGGCGTGGTCGTCGGCCAGTGGCTCGCCTTCGGGGCGATGGAGTCCCCGCCGGCTACCACATCCGCGCCCAGCGGGCCTGGGAGCACCGCCGGACTACCTGGAGGCCATGCGGCTCTGGAGCCACGCGGTCTCGCTGCAGCCGGGTGACCCCACCCTCCAGTACCTGAGGGGCACCGCGCTGGCCACGCCTGGGGTTGAGGCTGTCGGCCATCGACGCCTTCCAGGTCGCCCATGCTCCTGGACCCCTCCCGGCACTGACCCGCCACGTCTTCGACGAGCTGAGCCGGCTCAACCGCCTGCCCGGTGCGAACGTCCGGGAGACGAGCGTGCCACTCGAGCACGGTCTGGGGGGTGGATCGCCACTGGTCACGGTCAACGAGACACACACCGGGCGCTTTCCTGGTGGACAGCCGGGTCCAGTGTCACCGTGCTGTCGCCGGCGCTGGCCGCCATGGTGGGCATTGTCGGCGGCCGGGACGGCATGGCTCACCCGTGGAGCTGATGACCCTCGGCGGCAAGACGGCCGGGCCCTCGGCCGATCGGCGGCCTCCCTGCGGGTCGGGGACCAGGAGCTACGCGACGCGCCGGTGGTCCTCCACGACCTGGGCTCGGGGCTGGACGGCATCCTCGGCAACAACGTTCCTGCAGCCGGTATCGCGTGACGGTCGACGCCGACCGACGCCTGCTGGTTCTCCGCCAACTCGTCGGCGAATAACCCCGACCTCCGGCCCGCCGGGCCTGGGAGGTATGCGATATTCTTGCGCTGAAGTCAGTGTCTTGGCCGTCCGGCTGTCTCCATCCGGCCGCGCCATGTGCCCGGCGTTTATCGCAACGCCTGGCCCGCGCACACGGCCCCACCCAGCGGTGCATCGGCCTCGTGGTGAGCAGCTGCAACACCTGCGGTCCGTTCGGCTTCGTCACGACGTTCTGACCGGCGCGCACGCTCATCCAGGTAGTCGTGATTCGCACCGGGGCTTTCCCAGGCCTGACGCTCCACCTTGTAGCGCCCCTTCATGCGAAGCGATCGGATCGCGCTCGCGCTGGGGTCGACGCGCCTGTCCGCCACACCCGCCGCTTCCTGGCACGCGGGAGTGACCCGTGGGCACCCAGCACGTCATGGACCGAAGGCCGCCGCCGGCAGTGTGGAGCTGCCGTCATCGTGGAGATCGAAGCTGACGCCCGAACATCAGCTGGCGCATTCATCGGCTGGTCGCCGGCAGCAGCGATTGGAACATCCGGCGGGGCCAGAAGCGGTGCGCCGCGCGCCGCGGCCCTCGCGCATCAGTCCGCCACGAATATGCGCGTCGACGCATGGTTCATCGAGGTGAGCCCCGACGCCTTGCGCGCGCTCGGCGATGCGCGGACGTCACCCGACTGAAGAGGACATCGATCTCCATCCGCTGCTGGTCGAGAGCGTCCTCTTCCAGGCGCCTGCCTGGCGTGGATGGGGGATGGTCAGGAACCGTCATCGCCGTCATCGACGCCGGCGTCGTGATGAACCATCCCTTCCCTCGACGGTAAGGTCGTCGAGGAGGTGCTGCGTCCGCGTGCGGACGGCGCCGGCGGTGCGCGATGTCCCAACGGGCTCACAGCCGTTGGCCTCCGGCATCGGCGCCGCCGCGCTCCGTTGTACGCACGGGACCCACGGTGGATCAGGATCGCCGCTGGCAACGGCGGACCACCCGCGAACGTCGGCTTCTCAGGTGGCCCCCAGGCGCGAGGCTCCGGCTATCCGTATTTCCAGCGCTGCCGGCCCGCGCGCCGCCTCCGACGCTGGCCGGGCTCGAGCGCGTCTACCTTCGCTGACGGTACAAACCCCCGCTGCGCTGGCCATTTATCCCGGCAAGCCGGGACGCACTTCACCATCCGTGACAGCTCCTGCCGGCGACATGACGCACGATCATCTCAGAACCTGAGTGGCGCTGGCATCGCGACTGTCATCGCCTCCGCAACGATGCCTTCTTTACCACCGCTTCGCCCTGTCTCCCGGCCTGCATCGGGCCGCGGTCAGCGTTTACCTCCGCTGACGATGGCCTGGTCGGGGGTGATGCTGACACCGTCGTATTTCGAACGTCGCGCCCTTTCGTGGTCGCCCCCGGCGCTGGGGCAGTGGATCACGTCGTCGGTGCTTCCGGGCGGGCGACTACGGCGCGGCCGCGGCACGTCGATGGCGCGCCGCACGCCGCGCCTCGGCGATCGCTGAAGCAGGGTAAGCTGGGTGGGTTCGTCACCCAGTTCGTCGACGCGCCTGGGCCATCATGCCGCCACGGTCGACACGCCGTCCATCAGAGCGTCCTGACGCCCAGGGCACGACCGTGCTGCGGGTCCGACTGATGCCCTGGCTGCGCCCCCACCGTCCGGTTCGGCCGCGGCGCGCTTTTATGCTGAGGCCGGCACGGCGACACGTGACGCGTTTGCTGGCTGATGGGTGACCGCAATCATGCCGCGACTGGCGCTGCACTGCGCTCGGCGGCAATGCACTACACGCTGGCGAGCGGGATGCCGGACGTTCAACGCGGGGTGTGAGGCGAGCCGGGATAACACGGTGGCTGATGAGCGATAACACCTCGTCAATCCGGACCGGCACCGTGAAGTCACGCCGCGCCTGAACGGCCTCCTTCTTCGGCGTCCCGTTTGACGCGGTGCTGACCATCGCGAACGACGATTGCGCGCGTCCTCTGCCTTCTGGCCTGAACGTCCAGATCGCCGAGAACGGCGCGGCCACGATCGGTGTCGTCCTCTGCACCGCGCTAACCTCGAAGTGGCGTCACCGTGCGGTTCGCCACCACGAACGGCACTGCGACCTCAAGTGGCAGCGCCTACACGGCAACCCGGCACGCTGACGTTTCGGCGGGCGCGCATTTGTCGCGATGCAAACATGGTGCCGATCCTCGACAACGGTGCTCGGCGGCGACGCATCCTCCAGGTGACGCTGAGCTCCCGGGCGGCGCGAGGCTCGGCACGCGGGCCGTGCCAGCGTGACCATTCGAGGAGAACGACGACGCCCGGGGTCCTTCCAGCGCCTGCCGGCGCCGACCTACGCGGCGAACGGAGTGGCGATCACCCGGCCGCGAGCATCACCGTCACCCGGACGGGCATGAACTCCGGCCGGCGGCGTGACCATCGCCTACGCGGCCAGCGCGACGGCACCGCCACCGCCGGGACCGACGGACTGACGCTGCGACGTCGAGGCAGGCTCACCTTCGCGGCCGGCGTGACCAGCAGGCCACCACCGCGCCCCTCGTGAACGAGCGCGGTCCTCGGAGCCCGCCGAGACGGTCACCCTCACGCTCGCGGTCCGGCCGGCCGGTCAGGCCGTGCCGGAGGCGCCCCGACCTCGGCCGTGCTCACGATCCGCAGGACGACGACGGGCCCAGCTTCCGGTTCTCGACGGCCGGCCAGACGGTGGCCGGAGTGAGCGCCTCCGCGACCGTCGTCGTCATGCGCGCAGGCAGTCTCACGGACCGCGCGGCGGCGACCGTCAGTACCGTGGTCGCGGGCGGGACCGCCGCCGGGCGGCGGCGATCGACTTCACGCTCGCCAACGGGACCCTGTCGTTCGCCGCGGGTCAGGCGTCGCAGCCGATCGTCGTCCCGACTGTCAACGACACGCTGTTCGAGGGCCCGGAGACCATCAGTGCTGCAGCTCGCCAATCCGACGCGGCGGCGCCACGATCCGCCACGCCGGCCTACCGCACCATCACGATCGCCGACAACGACACGCGCCGGCACCGTGCAGTTCGCCGCCGCCGCCTGCTCGGTCGCGGAGAACCGGCGCCAGCGGCGCGTACAACCCTCGTCACCCGCAGCGGCACCGGCCTGGCCTCCGGCGTCGTCGTGAGCTACGCCGTGCACCGGCGGCATCGGCCACCGATTCGGCGTGGACTACACCCTGGCCGACGGCACCCTCACCTTCGGCGCCGGCCAGACGTCGCTGCCCATCCCCGTGCTCATCCGCAATGACTCTCGGCCCCGAAGGCAACGAAACCGTCGCTGTCACCCTGAGCAGCGTCACGGCCACGCTCGGGGCCAACCGCGCCACCACCTCTCACGATCCTCGACGATGAGCCGGCGCTGACCTTCAGCGCGCGGCGCTACACCGCCACCGAGGCGACCGCCGCCCTGGCCATCCCGATCCTGCGCGCCGGTCCACCGCGGCCGGCACGACAGTCACCTGCCAGAGCTGGCCGGCGGATCGGCCGTCCCCGACGTCGACTATCGCGCCGTGAACACCACGCTGACCTTCGCGGCCGGCAGCCGGACTGGTCACCTGCACGGTCCCGCTGCTGAACGACACCGTTGTCGACGGGCCCTGGACCATCAACCTCGCGCTGTCCGTCCGCCCACCAGTCCGGGGATGCTCGGGGCGCCTGCGACGGCTGTGCTGACGCTCAACGACAACGACCAGGGGGGACGATCCGCTTCGGTGCGGCCACCTACACCGTCGCCAGGGGGACCGCGAGCCTCACGGTGGTCCGTTCCGGCGCGAACCTGGCCAGCGCGGTCACCGTGGACTACACGGTGACGGGCGGCAGCGCGCTCGGCGGCGGCACCGACTACACCGTGGTGGCCGGCACCCTGTCGTTCACCGCCGGGCTCACGAGCCGCACGATCGCCGTGCCCACGGTCAACGACAGCCTGGTGGAGGGGCCCGAGACGGTTGTCATCACGCTGACAACCCCACCGGGCGCGCCGCGCTGCGACGCACCGCGGTCACCAACGTTGACCATCGCCGACAACGACACGGCCGGCACGGTACAGTTCGGGGCCGCCGCCTACTCCGTGGCGGAGAATGTCGCGGGCAGGGTCTACAACCTGTTCGTCACGCGCGCCGGGAGCAGCCTCGCCTCGGGCATCGTGGTGAGCTACACGGTCACGGGCGGCACGGCCACCAACGGCGTCGACTACACGCTAGCCGGCGGCACCTGACCTTCGGCGCCGGCCAGACGTCACTGCCCATCCCGGTGCTGATCCACAACGACTCGGACGTGGAGGCCGAACAAGACCGGTGGTGGTCACTGAGCAGCGCCACCGCGACGTTGGGCGTCAACCGCATCACCACCCTCACGATCCTCGACGACGAGCAGGTCGTGACCTTTGGCGCCGCCGCGTATGCCGTCACCGAAGGCGGCGCGTCCGTCTCGCTGGCCATCCCTGATCCTTCGCGCCGGGCCCACCCCGGCCGGCACGACCGTCACCTGCCGGAGCGTGGCCCGGCGGCTCGGCGGTCCCCGACGTCGACTATCGCGCCGTGAACGCCACGCTGACCTTCGCGGCGGGGCCCGGTCAGTTAGCTGTGTGGTCCCGATTCTCAATGACACGCTCGTCGATGGTGCCCGGACCGTGAACCTCGCTCTGCCGTGGCACCTGGTGGGAGCGCTCTGCTGGGGGTGCAGTCGGCGACCGTGCTGACACTCGGAGACAACGACCAGGGGGGCGACGATCCGCTTCGGCGCGGCCACCTACACCGTCGCCGAGGGGGGACCGCGAGCCTCACGGTGGCTCCGTTCCGGCGAACCTGGCCAGTGCGGTCACCGTGGACTACACGTGACGGGCGGCAGCGCGCTCGGCGGCGGCACCGACTACACCGTGGCGGCCGGCACCCTGTCGTTCACCGCCGGGCTCACGAGCCGCACGATCGCCGTGCCACGGTCAACGACAGCCTCGTCGAGGGGCCCGAGACCGTCGTGGTCACGCTCAGCAATCCCACCGGGGGCGCCGCGCTCGGCGCGCCCGCGGTCAGCACGTTGACCGATCACCGACAACGACACGGTCGGCACGGTGCAGTTCAGGGCCGCCGCCTGCTCGCGTGACCGGAGAACGTCGCGGGCAGGGTCTACAACCTGCTCGTCGCGCGCGCGGGAACAGCCTCGCCTCGGGCATCGTGGTGAGCTACACGGTCACGGGCGGCACGGCCACCAACGGCGTCGACTACACGCTAGCCGGCGGCACCTGACCTTCGGCGCCGGTCAGACGTCACTGCCGCATCCCGGTGCTGATCCACAACGACTCGGACGTGGAGGCGAACAAGACGGTGGTGGTCACGCTGAGCAGCGCCGCCTGCGACGTTGGGCGTCATACCGCGTCACCACCCTCACGATCCTCGACGACGAGTAGGCGGCAGCCAGAGCACGCAACGAGGCTGGGAGCCCCGGCCGAGCGGCGGCTGACCTCACCACGGACTTCGCCGCCGATAGTCGCGCGCTTTGCCACCGGGCCGCGGATTTCCAGGGCTGCGTGAGATCTGCGGGACTTAGCGGGGCATGGGACTATACCGCCCACTTTCGTTCGCCCACGGGGAGGCTCCATGCTGAACGCTCCGACGGCCAGTCACAGCCTGACGGTCCGCCTGCAGATCCTCAACAAGCCCGGAATGCTCGGCAAGGTGACGTCCGCCATCGGCAAGGGCGGCGGCGACATCGGCGGCATCGATCTCGTCGAGGTCGGCCGCACCACGATCACGCGCGACATCACCTTCAAGGCCAGCGACGAGCGCCACGGTCAGGCAGGTCGTCGAGCGGCTGCGCGCGCATCGAGGGCGTCACCGGTCGTCAACGTCTCCGACCGCACCTTCCTCATGCACCTCGGCGGCAAGATCGAGGTGCAGCGGCAAGATGGCGGTGAAGACGCGCGACGACCTCTCGATGGCCTACACGCCGGGCGTGGCGCGCGTCTGCATGGCCATCCACGCACGATCCGGAGAAGGCCTACACGCTCACGATCAAGCAGAACACCGTGGCGGTGGTGACCGACGGCTCGGCGGTGCTCGGCCTCGGCGACATCGGGCCCAGCGGCGCGCAGCCGGTCATGGAAGGCAAGGCGCTCATCTTCAAGGAGTTCGCCGGCGTCGACGCCTTCCCGATCTGCCTGGCCACCAAGGACGTGGACGAGATCGTGACGATCGTCAAGGCCATCGCGCCGGTCTTCGGCGGCATCAACCTCGAGGACATCTCGGCGCCGCGCTGCTTCGAGATCGAGGAGCGCCTGCAGCGCGACCTCGACATCCCGGTGTTCCACGACGACCAGCACGGCACCGCGGTGGTCGTGCTGGCCGCGCCATGATCAACGCGCTGAAGCTCGTCAAGAAGAAGCTGTCCGACGTGCAGTATCGTCTTCACCGGCGCCGGCGCCTCCGGCATCGCCACCGCCAAGCTCCTGATGCTGAAGGCCGGGGCCAGCACATCGTGGGCTGCGACCGCGCGGGCGCCATCTACCAGGGCCGCACCGAGAACATGAACTCGATGAAGCAGTGGTTCGCCGAGCACACGAACCCCGCGCGGGATCAAGGGCACCGCGCGGCGACGCGCTGGCAGGGCGCCGACGTCTTCATCGGCCTGTCCGGGCCCGGCGTGGTCTCGCTCAAGGACATCAAGGCGATGAATCGCGACGCCATCGTCTTCGCCATGGCCAACCCGATCCCGGAGATCCTGCCCGAGGAGGTCGGCACGCTACGTGCGCGTGATGGCCACCGGCCGCTCCGACTATCCGAACCAGATCAACAACTCGTGCGGCTTCCCCGGCTTCTTCCGCGGCCTGCTCGACGTGCGGGCCCGGCGGGTGAACGACGAGATGAAGCTGGCCGCCGCCCACGCGCATCGCCGGCATCGTCGGCACAGAACGAGCTGAGCGAGGAGTACATCACGCCGTCGATGTTCGATCCGCGCGCTGGTGCCCGCGGTGTGCCACCGCGGTGGCCGATGCCGCGATCCGCACCGGCGTGGCGCGCAAGAACCGGGGCCGGTCGGCCTGACCGGGGGGATCGACGAGACAATGGCCCAGCCCAAGAGTGCCGGCAACGTTCCGATCGAGGCGCTGCTGCGCGAGAAGCGCAAGTTTCCCGCCGCCCAAGGCTTTCGCCAAGCGGGCCCTCATCAGCCGGGCCTCGGTCTACACGGAGGCCGCTCGCAACCCGGTTCGCTTCTGGGAGCGCGCGGGCGCGCGAGCTCACGTGGTTCAAGCCGTGGAAGAAGGCGCTCGACTGGAAGCCGCCGTACGCGAAGTGGTTCGTGGGCGGCAAGCTGAACGTCTCGCTACAACTGTCTCGACCGCCACGTCGACGACGCCGCGCCGCACCAAGGCCGCGCTGATCTGGGAGGGCGAGCCCGGCGACAGCCGGACGCTGACGTACTGGGATCTCTATCGCGAGGTGCAAGCGCTTCGCCGCCGCGCTCAAGCGCCACGGCGTGACGCAAGGGCGACCGCGTCACGATCTACATGCCGATGGTCCCCGAGGTCGCCATCGCCATGCTGCGCCTGCACGCGGATCGGCGCCGCCCACAGCGTGATCTTCGGCGGCTTCTCGCCGGAGTCGCGTGCGCGACCGGATCCACGACGCCGACTCGCAAGCTGGTCATCACCGCCGACGGCGGCTGGCGGCGCGGCACGATCGTGCCGCTCAAGAAGAACACCGACGAGGCGCTCACGGAGTGCCCGACGTCGGCGACCGTCATCGTGCTCAAGCGAACCGGCCAGCCGATCGACATGCAGGCGGGTCGCGACATCTGGTGGGACGACTTCGTCAAGGGCGCGGCGCCGACGTGCCCGGCCGGAGCCGATGGACGCCGAGGACCTGCTGTACCTGCTCTACACCTCGGGCTCGACCGGCAAGCCCAAGGGCATCATCCACACCACCGGCGGCTACCTCACGGGCATCGCCGCCACGCACAAGATGGTGTTCGACATCCACGAGCGACGACGTGTACTGGTGCACGGCCGACGTCGGCTGGGTGACCGGCCACTCCTACGTCGTCTACGGTCCGCTGGCCAACGGCGCCACCGCCGTGATGTACGAGGGCACGCCGGACTTTCCCGACAAGGACCGGTTCTGGCGCATCATCGAGAAGCACGGCGTCACCATCTGCTACACGGCGCCCACCGCGATCCGCACCTTCATGCGCTGGGGCGACGAGTATCCCAACCGCTGCGATCTCTCCAGCCTGCGGCTGCTCGGCAGCGTGGGCGAGCCCATCAACCCGGAGGCGTGGGTCTGGTACTGGAAGGTCATCGGCGGCGGGCGCTGCCCGGTGGTCGACACGTGGTGGCAGACCGAGACCGGCCACATCCTCATCACGCCGCTGCCCGGCGTCACCGTGCTCAAGCCGGGCTCCGCGACAGAGCCGTTCCCCGGCATCGACGCCGCGGTCGCTCGACGAGCAGGGCGAGCCCGGCCAGGTCCGGCTACCTGGTCATCTCGCAAGCCGTGGCCGGGCATGCTGCGCGGCATCTGGGGCGATCCCGACCGCTTCGTGAAGCAGTACTGGTCGAAGTACGACAACATCTACTTCACTGGCGACGGCGCCAAGATCGACGAGGACGGCTACTTCTGGCTCCTCGGTCGAGTCGATGATGTCATGAACATTTCCGGTCACCGGGTCTCGACCATGGAGGTGGAGTCCGCGCTGGTCGACCACCAAGTCGGTTGCCGAGGCCGCCGTCATCGGCAAGCCGCACGAGATCAAGGGGCAGGCGATCGCGGCCTTTGTCACCATCAAGTCGGGCGTGGACGGCACGCCGGCGCTCATGGCCGAGCTCAAGCAGCACGTGTCCAAGAAGATCGGCGCGCTCGCGCGGCCCGACGACATCATCTTCTCGGCCGAGCTTCCCAAGACCCGCTCGGGCAAGATCATGCGCCGCCTGCTCCGCGACATCGCCGAAGGACGGGCGCTTGGCGACACGACGACGCTGGCCGACCCCGCCGTCGTCTCGGCTCTGAAGAAGCAGTACGAAGAAGAGTAGACCGACCGCGCGAGCAGACTAGGGTCGTCGCTCCGGGCGCCGGCTGCCGGTGCCCGGGGCATGAGGACAGAACCAGCCAGCCCCGCCATGAGCCCACCGGGCCCCCTTCCGCACATCTCAATCGCGCTGAACAGGACGGGCCTCAGGCCCGTCTGCGCAAGGGACGATGAGCGATTGGGAACAGAGCCAGGAGGCGGTGGGTTTGACGAAAAATGTCATTCGTCGGCTCGTTTGTGACCATTTGCCGGGCAATGTGCCCGGGCAGAATGAGGTCGGTATCGGCCCGGTCAGACCGAAGCCCCTTTATTTTCCAGTGAATTAAGAGATCCCTCGGGCCGTCATAGGCTCGGCACACCGGTTGCATTGGTGGGCGGCCCGAGACCAGGAGGACACCATGGACGCGATTCGGAATCGGCTGGAGCAGGACCTGAAGGTGGCAGTGAGCCGGCTGCGCCAGCTGGGCGGAGTGAAGGCCCTCGAAGACTTGCTCGGTCCCAGCGGAGAGCACTGGTCGTTCGCCGACGAGGTGGACGAGATCAGGCCAACGAGCGGCGTGAGATCGGCTTCGCGACTCGCGAGCTTCTCGTCGAGCGCGTGAACCGCCTGGCGGCGGCTATCGAGCGGCTGGACGGCGGCGAATACGGCGTGTGCGTGGAGTGCGACGAGGGCCATCGCGCCCGCTCGCCTCCGGGTCATGCCGGAGGTCCAGACCTGCGTGCGGTGCCAGGACCGCCTCGAGCGCGGCCGGACGCCACCTCGAGGCCGTCGAGGTCGGGGCCGAGACCGAAGACGATTAGCCGATTCCCGAGCTGGTCCAGGGCCGGGGAGCACCCCGGCCCTGTTTTTGCTAATCTAGGGGACGTGCCGCGCTCCCGGACCCCGTCCTCGACCTGATTCGTCCCAGCATCCACGCGCTCTCGCGGGCGTACTTCGGGCTCGTGCTCCGCGGTCGTGAGCACATCCCGCGCAGGGGCCGTTGCTCATCACGCCCAACCACCAGACCTTTGCCGACCCGCCGCTGGTGTCGATCCCGTTCCGGCGACCCATCTACTACATGGCCTGGAACCGCCTGTTCAGCGTGCCGGTCTTCGGCGGCCTGATTCGCCGGCTCCGGGCGTTCCCGGTCGATATCTACGGGCGCGACGCTCGGGCGCACGCGGGAAGCCGTCCGTCTGTTGCAGGCCGAGGCCGCGTCGTGATGATCTTCCCGAGGGCGAGCGCTCGACTGACGGTCGCGTCCAGCGCTTCAAGCTGGGCGCCTTTCGCGCTGGCCGTGTCTCTGGATGTCCCGGTGCTTCCCGTCACGATCGCCGGCGGCGATCACGCGTGGCCCGCCCGGCCGCGCCTTCCCGCGCCCCGGCCGGATCACGATCACCTACCACCCACCGCTGTACCCCGACTCGGGCCTGGATGCCCGGGACGCTGCGCGTGATCTCGCCACGCGCCCGCGCCTCGATCCTCAGCGCGATGCCGCATCCGAACAATCACGATCGACCGCGACACGGTGAGGGCCGGAGCGCCGAGGACGAAGCCTGACGGCGAGGCCGGGGACGCTACGCGCCGCGTTCTTCGACCGCGTAGCCCGATGACGCCAGGCGGGTCTTGAGGTCGTCGATCTGCTGGCGGCCGGAGGTCTCGAGCGTCAGCGCGACCTCGCTGGATCCGATGGCCTGCCGCGAGAACGCCCGATCGTGCTCGATCTGCAGGATGTTCACGCGCTCCTCGCCGATCAGCGCGGTGAGCCGGGCCAGCGCCCCCGGCCGATCTTGAAGCAACGACCCCGAGCCGGACCAGCCGGCCGTCCTTCACCAGGCCGCGCGCGATGATCCGCGCCAGCATGGTCACGTCGATGTTGCCGCCGGAGAGCACGAGCGCCACGCGACGGCCGGCCAGCCCCAGCGGCCGGTTGAGAAGCGCGGCGAGGGTGCGGCGCCCGCGCCCTCGACCACGGTCTTCTCGATCTCGAGCAGGAGCAGGATCGCGTTGGCCAGCTCCTCCTCGTTCACGGTGACGACCTCGTCGACGTGCCGGGCCGCCAGATCGAAGGTCACCTCGCCGACCTGGCGCACGGCGATGCCGTCGGCGATCGTCGGCGCCGCGGGCACGCGGACGCGCTGCCGCGCCTGCAGCGAGCGCTGCATCGCGGCGATGGCGTCGGCCTCCACGCCGATCACGCGAACGGCGGGCCGGCGCGCCTTGATCGCCAGCGCGACGCCGGCGATGAGTCCGCCCCCGCCCACCGGGACCACCACGGCCTCGAGATCGTCCACCTGCGCGAGGATCTCGAGCCCCATCGTGCCCTGACCGGCGATCACGCGCGCATCGTCGAACGGGTGGACGAACACCGCCCCCGATGCCTGCTCGACCTCGCGTGCGCGCTCGTAGGCCTCGTCGTAGTTCGCGCCGTGGAGGATGACCTCGGCGCCGGAGCGGCGGGCGGAGGCTACCTTGATGAGCGGGGCGTAGGTGGGCATGACGATCGTGGCCGGGATGCCGAGCGCGCGGCGTGGAACGCGACCGCGAGGCCGTGGTTGCCGGCGCTCGCCGCCACCACCCACGCCGACGCTCGCCCGCGTCGAGCTGGAGCAGGAGATTGACGGCGCCGCGCTCCTTGAAGGAGCCGGTCATCTGGAGGTTCTCGAGCTTGACGTGACACACGCTGCCGCTCAGCTCGGAGAGCGTCTGCGAGTACGGGCAGGGCGTCTCGTAGATCGAGCCGCGGAGGCGTTCGTCGCGCGGCCTCCACGGCGCCGACGTCGAGGGGCGCGGGCGGCGTCACGCCTAGAACGGCACCCGGGCTCGTCGAGGGCCGGCGACATCCACGCCACCGGCATCAGCACGGTCGAGGACGCGAAGCCAACGCGGCCCCGCCAGTCGACGAGGATCAAGCCACCCTCGCCCCGACCCTCCTCGACGAGCAGGTCGACCGCGACCTTGGCGGCGTAGTCGGGGTCGTCCGCCTCCTGAGAAAGTCCAGCGTGCGCCGGGCCAGCACCACGCGGATGATGGCCTCGCCACTGCCGGTGCACGAGACTGCACCCAGCGTGCTATCGGCGTACGTGCCGCTGCCGATGAGGGCGCTGTCGCCCACGCGGCCGGGCCGCTTGCCGACCATGCCGCCGGTGGACGTGGCCGCCGCGACCGTGCCGTGGCGATCGAGCGCGACGGCGCCGACCGTGCCGCGGCTCCCGGCGCCGGCCGCGCCCAGCCGGGCGCGCTGTCGCTCGGTCACGAGCGACGCCGGCTCACACTGAGGCAGTCCGGCAGCCCGCGCGAACGCGTGCGCGCCTTCGCCGACCATGAGCACGTGCCGACCGTCGTCGAGCACGCGGCGCGCCAGCGTGATTGATTCGGCGTCCGGCTGACCGACGCGACGGCGCCGCACGCCAGGCGATCGCCTTCCATGATCGATGCGTCCATCTCCACCGTGCCGGCCTCGGTGAGAACGGAGCCGAGGCCGGCGTTGAATCGGGGATGGTCCTCCAGCACACGGACGGCGGTCTCGACGGCATCAAGGGCCCGCCCCTCGGCAGCGAGCACGCGCCAGCCCGCGCGGACCGCCGCCCGCACGCCGTCGCGGAGCTCCTCCAGCCCCTCGTCCGGGTTGGCGCCCGCACCGCCGTGGACGATCAGCGTCGGCACACGGGCGACGCGATCGCGCGTTGGAGTCATGGGCACCACCGTGTCACAATCTCGGTGGATTGCAAGACCGAAGCGCGCTGGACCGCCTGGCCGCCCGCATCGTCCGTTGCCGCGCGTGCCCGCGGCTGGTGGCCCACCGCGAGGCCGTCGCGGTCACGCCGCCGCCGCGCTATGCCGGCCAGCGCTACTGGGCGCGCCGCTGCCCGGGTTCGGCGATCCGCGCGCGCGGCTGCTGCTGGTCGGGCTCGCGCCCGCCGCCCACGGGGGCAATCGCACGGGGCGGATGTTCACCGGCGACCGCAGCGGCGACTGGCTCTTCGACGCGCTTCACCACGCGGGCTTCGCCAGCCAGCCGACCTCCGTGCATCGCGACGACGGCCTGCGCCTGCGCGACGCCTACATCACGGCCACCATCCGGTGCGCGCCGCCCGCCAACAAGCCGCTGCCCGCCGAGACGGAGCGCTGCGAGCCCTATCTGCTGGAGGAGCTCGCGCCGCCTGGATCGCACCCGGGTGGTGGTGGCGCTCGGCCAGATCGGCTGGCGCGGATATTTGCGGGCCCGGAAGCGGCTGGCGCTGCCGCCGTCGAGCACGACGCCCCGCTTCGGGCACGGCTCGGCCACGGCGTTTGCGGACGGCGTGACGCTGCTGGCCTCCTACCATCGAGCCAGCAGAACACCTTCACCGGCAAGCTCACGCGGCCGATGCTGCGCGGGATCTTCGAGCGCGCCCGCGATCTGCTGAGCGCCCCGATCGGTGCTCAGCGATGACCGAGCAACGCCCGGCGACGGAAGTCGGCCGCATGGTGGCGTGCCGTACCTGCGGCAATCGCGTGGCGCGCACCGCTCGCCGCTGTCCGGCGTGCGGATCGCACGCGATCCGTCGGCCGACAAGCCCGCGGAGCCCCGGCCCCGCCAGCGACGGCCCTCGCCGCCCACCCGCGGACCGCGCGCGCCTGCTCGCGCGGCTGGTCGTCGTCGCCGCCGCGCTGGTCATCGGCGTGCTGGTGGTGCTGATGATCGTGCGCCCCTCGGCGCCACGGACGGAGCGTGCGCCGGCGGCGGAAGGCCCGCCGCCGGCGGCCGTGGAGACGCCCGTGGCCGTGGCGACCCGGCGGCCGTGCCGTTCGAGCCGCCGACGCCCGAGCCGTCCCGCTCTCGCGGTCGGCGCGACTGGCCGTTCTTCTTCAAGCCCGGCGACCGGCTGGCCCGGATGGGCGACGCCAAGCCGCTCGGCTACATCGTCAGCATGGTGAAGGACCACAAGTTCGGCGACGGCACCGTGGGGCCGGCCTACATGCTATGGACGCCCGCCGGCAAGGAAGAAGCCTTCGACGCCGACGAGCTCGAGCGCACCGCGAAGATGGGTGATCGGTGATCAATCGGCGAGATCGGACGGCAGGCGGGGGCGTTCGGCGACGGTCAGCGTGACGTCGCGGGACTGGCCGTCGCGGACCAGCGTGATCTTCACGCGCTGGCCGGTCTTCAAGGTTTTCACCTTGGCGATGTAGTCCTGATGCGTGCGGATGGGTGAGCCCTGGATGGCGGTGACGATGTCGCCGCCGAGCAGATACTCCTCGCCCTGGATGACGACGGAAAGGTTGCCGCCGTGGACGCCGGCCAGCTCGGCCGGGCTGCCGTCGAAGACGATCTCGACCAGATAGCCGGGTGTGACCGGCACGCGGACGATGGCGCCCAGCTTGCCGTCGATCGCGCGCCCCTGCATCCCGAGCCAGGGCCGCACGATCCGCCCGTTCTCGCGGAGCTCGCGCAGGACGGATTTGGCGGCGTTGATCGGCACGGCGAAGCCGATCGACTGGGCGTCCTCGGAGATCAGCGTGTTGAGGCCGATCACCTGGCCGCAGCGATCCACCGGGGGCCGCCGGAGTTGCCCGGATTGATGGGCGCGTCGGTCTGGATCATCGGCTCGTCGGAGATGCCGGGCAGCGTGCGGTTGAGGCCGCTCACGATCCCGCGCGTCATCGTCTGGTCGAGGCCGATGGGATTGCCGATAGCGACCACCTCGTCACCGACCTTGATGCCCGCCGAGTCGCCGAGCCGGGCGGTGGGTAGCGGGCCGGACGACTCCACCCGGAGCAGCGCGAGATCGAGCACCGGGTCGAGGCCCATGACTTTCGCCGTCACCTTGCTGCCATTGTCGAGCGTCACCGAGAGCGACGCCGCGCCGTCCACCACGTGGGCGTTGGTGAGGATCTGGCCGTCCTTGTCGATGATGACGCCGGAGCCCACGATCGTCTCGAATCGCCGCTGGGGCTTGGCCTTGTTGATCTTGGTGGCCTGGATCGAGACGACGGCCGGCGACACGCGCTCGAACAGCACGGCCAGCGACTCGGTGCACGGCTGGGCCTCGGCCGAGGCCGGCAGCAACGACAGCATCAGCGCGAACCACCTCAGCCTGGCCATTGCCGGCTCTCCTCGCAAGTTACGGCCTGTCGTTCTTGTAGCGGATCTCGAGCGTCGTGCACCCCCGCGGGACGCGGTAGGGGCCGTGGAGCATGCCGGGCGGACGGCAGGCGTACATGCCGGCACTGAACGTCTGACCCTTGCCGAGGTCGACCAGCTCGCCCTCCAGGATCCACACTTCCTCCCAGAAATCGTGGGCGATCGTCTCGCTCGTCTCCACGCCTGCCTCGAAGCGGAGCAGCCGCGTCACGTCGCCGGTGTCGGCGTCGCGGCTCAGGATCTTCTGGCGGACCCCGGCGCCGCCGGCGCCGGCGGTGGCCGAGCCGTCGACGGGCTCCCAGGGCAGGTGATCGGGACGGAAGAACTCGTGCTCGGGCTTGGGCACGGTCAGGCTCGCGGGATCGTCATGCAGTCACCGTCGCTGATGATCGCCCCGCGCCGCCTCGCGTTCAAGCGGTCGACGGCCGGGCTATAATCCGGGCGTGACGCGTCACGCCCTCGCGGCGAATCCTGATGGCGATCCTCGTCGTGGCCCAGCGCCCCGCGCCGGTCTGGGGACAGGCCAAGGCCGCCAGCCTCGCCGTGGTCGCGACCACGCTCGACAACCGGCCTGCGCGTCCTGCTGCTGGAGGACCATCGCAGCCCGATCGTGTCGCTGCAGGTGTGGTATCGGGTGGGCTCGCGCAACGAGCGGCGCGGCGCCACCGGCATCGCGCACTTCCTGGAGCACCTGATGTTCCGCGGCACGCCGACGCACGGTCCCGGCGTCTACGCCCGGACCGTCGAGCGCAACGGCGGCCAGAACAACGCCTTCACGACGCAGGACGTGACCTCCTACTACGTGGACATCGCCGCCGACCGGCTCGACCTGATCCTCGAGCTCGAAGCGGACCGGATGTCGAACCTGGCGCTCGACCCCAAGATCATCGCCTCGGAGCGCGAGGTCGTGATCGAGGAGCGGCGCACGCGGACCGAGGACGATCCCGGCGGCTTCCTCGGCGAGGAGGTCGGCGCGCTGGCGTTCCGGGCCCATCCCTACGGCCAGCCGATCATCGGCTGGATGGTCGACCTCACCCGGATCACGCCCGACGAGATCGGAGGCTTCACCGGACCTACTACGGCCCGGGCAATGCCATCCTGGTCGCCGTCGGCGACTTCAAGGCGCCGGAGGCGCTCGCCAAGATCCAGGCGACCTTCGGAAAGAATCCCAAGAGCGCCGCGCCACCGCCGGTGCTCGCCGTCGAGCCCCCACAGAATGGCGAGCGCCGGGTCCTGGTTCGCAAGGAAGCCCAGCTGCCGATCGTCTATCTCGGGTACCTCGTGCCGAACCAGAAGTCGGCCGACGCGCCGGTGCTGGAGGTGCTGTCCGGCATCCTCTCGGGCGGGCGCTCGTCCCGTCTCTATCGCCATCTCGTCCACGAGCGCCAGCTGGCGCTCGAGGCCGGCGGCGACTACTCGTACTTCTCGCTCGATCCCAATCTGTTCTGGTTCTGGGCGACGCCGCTGCCGGGGCAGACGCCGGAGACGCTCGAGGAAGGAGGCTGCTGGGCGAGATGGAGCAGCTCAAGCGCGAGCCGGTCACCGCCGAGGAGCTGACGCGGGCCAAGAACCAGATCGAGGCCGGCTACATCTTCCAGGAAGACTCGATTCACAGTCGCGCGACGCTGCTGGCCCGCTTCGAGCTGATCGGCGGCTACGCCCTGCGGGATGGGTATCTCGACCGCATCCGCGCCGTCAGCGCCGCGGATCTGCAGCGGGTCGCCAAGCGCTACTTCGAGGACGACAAGAAGAACGTCGGCACCCTGCTGCCGAAGCCCTGAACCCGCGCCTTCTCCTCGCCCACGCGGCCCTGCAGGGCGCCCTCTTCCCGATTCCCGTCATCACGCTGTTCTGGAAGGACCAGATCGGGATGTCGCTGGCCGACATCATGATCTCGCAGGCCCTGTTCGGCGTGGCGGTGGTCGTCTTCGAGTTTCCGTCCGGCTACCTGGCCGATCGGATCGGTCGCCGCCGGTCGCTCTCTCATCGGCGCCACCCTGTGGATCGTGGGCTGGCTCGCGTACACGCGGGTGGCGAGCTTCGGGCCGTCGCGCTGGCCGAGATGCTGCTGGGCGCGGGGAGCGGCGTTCGTGTCGGGCGCCGACCGCGCGCTTCTGTGGACCTCGCTCGGCGAATCGGGTCGGCAGGCCGAGTACCCGCGCTGGGAGGGCCGGCTGCGCGCGGCGTCAGCAGACCAGCGAGGCAGTGAGCGCCGCCGCCGGAGGCTGGCTCTACGCGCTGGCGCCGCGGCTGCCGTTCTGGTTTCAGCTTCCCACGGCGGTGGCCGGGCTGGCGGCGGTCGTGGCGCTGCGCGAGACGCCGCGGCCGCGCGCGTCATCCGGCGCGCTCGCACGTGCGGCAGGCGCTGCACCTCGTGCGCTTCACGCTGTGGCGCCACCGGCGCCTGCAGGCGGCCATGGCGCTGAGCGTGGCGCTCGGGCTCGCGAGCTTCGTGATGGTCTGGCTCCATCCAGCCCTACCTGCAGCTGCGCGGCGTCCCGCCGATCTGGTTCGGCCCGATCTGGGCAGGCGCTCACGTGTGGCTGGCCGCCGTGTCGCTCGTGAGCGCCCGGGTGACGGCCGGGTTCGGCCTGCGCGCCACGCTGGTCGGCTGCTGCCTGCTGGTGCCGATGGGCTACGCCGGACTGGCGGCGAGCGCCTCGGCCTGGGGCGCGGCCTTCTACCTGTGCTTCATGACGCTGCGCGGTCTGCGGGGGCCGACGCTCGCGACCCTCATGCAGGCCGACGCCCCCGACGAGGATCGCGCGGGCGTCCTGTCGCTCGGTGGCCCTGCGTGTTCCGGCTGGCGTTCGTCGCCGCCGGGCCGCCCATCGGGGTCCTGGTCGATCGCGTCGGCATCGAGACCGCGCTCGCCGTGCTGGCGGTCGTGTTCACCGTGATCGCCTTCGCCGCCCTCGGTCTCTTCGTCCACGTGCACCGGAGTGGCCGACCGCCAGAAATCTGATATGAACCAGTCGTGCACCCCTTTCAGGCATTGCAACAGCGGCAAGACATTGCTATTGCTAGTGCACGGTAAATCTGGAACAGGGAGAATCACGGGTCACCACGGGCTCCCGTCGCCCACCCGGCGCGAGTTGGCGCTTGGCCGGTGGACCTCTTCGGCGCGCCTCAGGTGACGTCGCAACATCGCCGGGTCGGTTTCGCCCGGCGAGCGTGGCGACGGCGGCTCGGCGCAGGACTCCTGGTGCTTGCCATGACGAGCTGCGCCGGCGCCTCGGAGGATCCGGGAGTCACGCCGGCGCTGCTGGCCAAGGCCCGAGCGCGGGGGCCGTGGTGGTGATCGTCACGCTGCGCGTTCCCGAGGGCGCCAGCCCGGTCTCAATCGCCGCCGTGAAAGAATCGCTCCTTGCGGAGATCTCGGCGGCCCCTCATCGGGTGGTCGAGCTCGCCGGGCTCCCGCAGATCGCGCTCGAAGTTTCCGAGGACGCCCTGCGCCTCCTGGGCGCGTCGCCGAGCGTCCTGCGCATCGCCGAATCGATCCCGCAGCCACCGGCGAGGGTGAACTGACGTGAGGATTCGCCGTCTGTCGGCGGGTGCCCTGATCTCCCTGCTCGTAGTTTCGCTGGCCAGCCGCGGCGGTACGGCCGAGCTCCCGCTGGTCGCCGACGAGCTTCACGTCCAGGCGGCAGCCCGGGGAACCGTGCGCGTGATCGTGCGGCTGAACAGCCTTTTCGTTCCCGAGGGGCTGCTCGCCTCGCCGACTCACGTGCTGGGCCAGCGCCAGGCCCTCCGGGCCGCGCAGTCGACGGTGCGCCAGCACCTTCGCGGGCTGCGTCACCGGGTGGCGCGTGAGTTCGGTGGGCGCCTGCCCATGATGGCCATCGAGGCCAGCCCCGAGGCCCTGCAGATGCTCGCCAGTCTCCGGGGTGTCATCGCCGCCGTGTACGAGGATGTCCCTGTTCCGCTGGCGCTGGCCCAGAGCGTCCCGCTGATCAACGCCGATAAAGTCTGGATGGCCGGCTACGACGGCACCGGCCAGATCGTCGCGATCCTCGACACGGGCGTGCAGAAGCGACCACGACTTCTTTCGCGGGCGGCAAGGTCATCGCGGAGGCGTGCTTCTCGACGAACTCGTTCAGCTCGAGCACGGTGTGCCCCGGCGGCGTGGAGACTTCGTTCGCGTCCGGCGCGGCGCTGCCTTGCACCGTGAACGAGTGCGAGCACGGCACCCATGTCGCGGGGATCGCCGCCGGGGCCGGCCCATCATTCTCCGGCGTCGCCAAGGGTGCGCGGATCATCGCGATCCAGGTCTACTCCCGGTTCGACAGCGATATCGACTGCGGCGGCTTCATCGGCGCCGCGCCGTGCATCAAGAGCTTCCCATCGGACCAGATCGAAGCGCTGAGCTTCGTGCACGCCCAGCGCCAGACGTTCCCCGGTCGGATCGCGGCGGTGAACATGAGCCTGGGCTTCAGCGGGTTCGCCGCGACGTGCGACGACAGCATCTTCTCGCCGCAGAAGCTGGCCATCGACCAGCTGCGCGCGCCCGATCCGATCGACCCAACCGACCCGGGGGTCGCGACGGTCACTGCCGCCGGCAACTCGGGGCTCACCGATGCCATCAGCACGCCGGCGTGCATCTCGTCCGCCATTCCCGTGGCCTCGTCGACGAAGGGCGACGCGGTCTCGGACTTCTCGAACTTTGCCTCGCCGGAGAGCTTTCCGAACCTTCTGGTCGCCCCGGGCTCGAGCATCACCTCGTCGGTCCCTCCTGGACCGGCGACGTTCAGAGTGCTGAGCGGCACGTCGATGTCGGCGCCCCACGTGGCGGGCGCCTTCGCGGTCCTCCGGCAAGCCTCGCCGACGGCCTCGGTCGCCGATCTCACCCAGGCGTTGAAGACGAGCGGCAGGCCCGTCGTCGATAGCCGGCCGGTCTGTGCCTTCAGCTGCCAGATCACGGGCTCCACCGCGCCGCGGATCGACCTGCTCGGCGCGGTGACGCAGGTGGGCCAACCCGACCTCGCGGTGCAGACGCTCACCGCGCCCGCCGCGGGCGTGCCGGGCACGAACATCAGCGTGACCACCAGCATTCCGGAACATCGGCATCGGGCCGGCGGCCGCCTCGACCCTCAAGCTCTACCTGTCCACCGACAACGTCATCACCACCGGCGACACGTTCCTGGGCGCCGTCGCCTTCGATCCGCTGAACGGGGGCGTCACGAGCCCGCCGGCCACCGTCAGCGTGCCCCTGCCGTCCGGCACCGCGCCCGGGAGTTACTTCCTCGGCGCCATCGCCGATGCGGACGCGCAGCGCGACGAAAGCAGCGAGACGGACAACACGAAAGCGGTGGCCATCCAGATCATTTTGCCCGATCTCGTGGTGCCGTCGGTGACTGTCACACCGGTCACCGGCGGGCCGGCGCGAACGTGAGTATCACGCATACCGTCCGCAACCTCGCCGCAGCCCCAGCCAACGCGCCGCCCTCGACATCCGGGTTCTACCTGTCACGGGATCAGACCTTTTCCGCGGTGGTCGGTGGCCGTCTCGGCACCGTGAGCGTCCCGGCCCTCAGCGCTGGCGCAACCAGCCCCACCATCACCGCGAGCGTAGTCACCATCCCGGATGGCACTCCGCTCGGCCGCTACTTCGTCCTGGTGCGGGCCAACGACACGGCGGCCTTCGTCGAGGACGCGACGGCGAACAACATCGGTGTCTCGGCGGGGCCGATCGTGCTCGGCCCCGACCTCACCGTGACCGCCGCGTCCACGGTGCCGGCGATCGCGCCGGGAGCGAACGTGAGCGTGACGTACACCCTCCGGAACCTCGGCGGGCAGGAGCGGCGAGCTTCGACGTCGCGTTCGTGCTCGTCCCGCAATCGGGCGGGCCGGAGCGGCCGATCGGCCCCGGCCGGACCGTCGCCGGGCTCGGCGCCGGGGCGATGCTCGCCTTCACCAATCTCCTGTCCATCCCGCCGGACGCTCCGGCGGGCGCTTATCGGATCCGGGTGATCACCGATTGCGGCGACACGGTGCCAGAGGCCGACGAGACCAACAACACCGTCCTCACCGGTCTGCTCAACGTCGTGCAGGCCGACCTCACGGTGCCGAGCACGACGTTCGCGCCGCCGGCCACACGGCCTGGCGGCAGCGTCACGGTGACGCACGTCGTGAAGAACGCCGCGCCGGTCCCCGGCCACGCCGGCCCGTCCTTGTCGCGCGGCTGCGGCTGGCGTCGAACGTGAGCGTCAGCGGGGCGGTGGCCGACTTCGGGCTCGTCGCCGTCCCATCGATCGCCGCGGGGGCGATGGCGACGGTGTCGAAGCTCGTCAGCATCCCCGCCGATACGGCGCCCGGGCTCTACTACGTTCTGGCCAGCGCCGACGATGCGGGCACGATCTTCGAGTTCAACGAGGGCAACAACCTGGGCGTGAGCGAGACCCGGATCATCGTGGGGCCGGACGTTCTGCCGACGGCGGCGACGACGCTGGCCGCGATCACGCCCGGGGGCAATCTCAGCGTGAGCTACACGCTCCGGAACCAGGGTGGTGCGACGGCCGGACCGTTCGACGTCGCGTTCGCGATCGTGCCGGTCGATGGCAGCGGCACGCCGATCGGTCCCGAGGTGCCGCTCGGGCCGAGCCGCTCGGCGGTCACGATTCCCGCCGGTGGCACGGCGGCCCTGAGCAGCACGGTCGTGGTGCCGAGCTTTGTCTCGGGCCCGCACCGGATCCGGATCATCGCCGACCCGGGCGCGGTGCTGGTCGAGGCGGACACGACGAACAACACGATCCTCACGGCCGGGACGCTGACCGTGGTGCGGCCGGACCTGATCGTGCCACGCTTCACGTTCTCGCCCCCGACGAGCGCGCCGGGGGCGTGGTGACGGTGCAGTACTCTGTGAAGAATCAGGCGCTGGCACCCGGCGATGCGGGCCCTTCCCTCTCCCGCCTGTTCCTGTCGCTCAACCAGACCGCGGTGAGTGAGGTGAAAGACCTCGGGCTGGGTGCGGTGCCCGCGATCAAGGCGGCCTCGACCGTCTCGGTGACCCGGCTCGTGACGCTGCCGGCCGACCTGGTGCCAGGTCGCTACTACTTCGGGACGGAAGCGAACCCCACCGGGGTTGTCCTCGAGAACGACGACGGGAACAACGTGGGGTTCAGCCAGACCCGGATCCTCGTGGGTCCGGACATCGTGCCCACGGCGGCGACGACCAGTGCGGGCGTCGCGACGGGAATGAACGCGAGCGTGAGCTACACGCTCCGGAACCAGGGCGGGCAGGTGGCCAGCAACTTCAACGTGGCCTTCGCGCTCGTGCCGGTGAGCGCCGCCGGCGTGCCGACGGGGGCCGACATCCGCGATCGGCGACAGCCGCACGGGCGTCACGCTCGCGCCGGGCGCCACGCTGTCGCTCGTCAATGTGCTCGCCATTCCGGATGTCACGACCTCGGGGCACTATCGCATCAGGATCATCGCGGATCCAGACGACCGTGTCCCGGAGGCCGACGAGACGAACAACACTCTGCTGACGGCCGGGACGCTGAGCGCGGTCCGGCCGGATCTCGCCGTGCAATCGGTGGCCGTCACACCCGGCGTGGCCACCCTCGGGACGAACCTCAGCGTGACCCACGTGCTGAAGAATCTCGCACCGGTGCCGGGGACGGCGAAACCGACCATCACCCGGCTGTTCCTCTCGACGACGCCCAGCCTGCCGGTGGGGCCCCGCTGGGAACGCCCCTGCCACCGGCCGCGCTCACCTTCGTCGACGTGCCCGTGCCCTCAATCTCCGGCGGCGGTACGGCCACGGTGAAGACGCTGCTACCCGTCCCGTCCCTCGCGCCGGGCAAGTACTGGGTCGTCGCGCAGGCCAACGCGCTCGGCTCGATCGTCGAAGCGGACTCGCCGACCCAGGCCAACGACGTGGGAGCGACGTTGGCCCCGATCCTCGTCGGGCCGGACCTCGTGGTCACCGCGGCCACCGTCTCGCCGCTGGCCCTGGCCCCTGGGTTCAACGTCTCGGTGACCAGCACGGTGAAGAACCAGGGCGGCGCCGCCGCCGGGCCGTTCGACGTCGGCATCTATCTCTCGACCGACGCGCTCTCGACCGACGCGGTCCTCGACGCCGGCGATACGCTGCTCGCGACCCGGCGAGTGACTGGCGGTCTGGCTCCTGGCGCCGTCTCGTCGGCGACCACGCCCGTCGTCGATCCCCGCGGGCCAGCTCGCGGGGATTACGTCCTGATCGTCCGCGCCGACGCGGCGGTCACGGACGGCGAGATCGCCGAGGCCGACGAGACCAACAACAACCTGCCGACCGCGATGCTCAAGGTCGTGCGCCCGGACCTCGTGATGCAGAGCGTGACCGCGACGCCGGCGGTGCTGGCCCCCGGCGCCAACGTCAGCGTGACGCAGGTCATCAAGAACATCGCGCCGGCGTCGGGGACCGCGTCGGCGACCACGTCACGCCTGTACCTGTCGGACGTGCCCTCGCCGATCGAGGCCGTCACCAAGCCGGTGATCGGCGACGTCCCGGTGCCGCCGATCGCGGGCGCGGCCATGGCCTCGATCACGCGATCCGTTCAGATCCCGCCCGGCACGGCGCCCGGGAAGTACTGGATCTACGCGCGGGCGAACACCGTGGACCCGATTGCCGGAAGCCGGTGTCCCGGAGCAGATCAACAACCTCCAGCGGACGGACAACCCGATCGTCGTCGGGCCGGACCTGATTCTCACGGCGCTGACGGTACCGGCGCTGGCTTCGCCCAATCTCACCATCCCGATCATGACGACCGTGAAGAATCAGGGAGGCCAGGGGACGAGCGGCTCGGTCGTCAGGTTCTTCCTGTCGCTCTCCGGCGTGCTCGACGGCAGCCAGATCGCCGTGGGTGTGACCAGTACCGCGGCCCTCGCTCCCGGCGGACCTTCACCACCACATCAAGGATCACGCTGCCCGCCAACACCTCGGCTGGTCCCAGGTTCCTGCTCGCTCAGGCCGACAATGGCGCCCCCGAGGCGGACCTGACGAACAACACGCTCCTCAAGAGCTTCACCATTGACCGTCCCGATCTTCAGATCCTGTCGATCACGCCGCCCGCCGCGGTGATCCGCGGACGGGTGACCGGCGCCCCCACGGCCTCGGTCGTGGTCAAGAACACCGGCGCCAGCCCATCGGCGCCGTTCGAGGGTGCAGGTCTTCGCCAACCGCGACGACGGCACGGCGAGCGCGTCGGTCGCCGGTAGTGGCGACCTGCTCTTCACACGGACGGTCGCGGCCCTGGCCCCGGGCGCCTCGGTCACCGTGAGCGGACCGGTCGTCATCGAGGAGGTCGTGAGCGGGGCCGTCCGTCTGGCGGCGGCACTATTTCGTGTCAGCGCTCGCGGATGCGTCGGGGCGGCCACCGGTGATTCGTCCCTCGGCGGCAGCGCGGTGACGCTGCTGAGCAAGCGGCTCGCGGTGCTTCCTGACAATGGCTGGCTGCACACGGCGACGGTCGGGCTGACCCGGGAGCCCACCTGTGGCGTGACCACCCTGAACCTTCAGGGGCCGCTCAGCGTTACCAGCCAGGCGTCGCCAACCCGTCGTCCTTCGCGGGCAAGGTGACGCTCGACGACGTCGGCGCCGGAGTCCACGTGGTCTACGGTCTCGGGCACGGTGCGCGCGGTCGATGGGCATGGCACCGCGGGGGCCATTGCATGGACGTTCACCTATTCCGGCGACGAAAGCGGGACCGGAACCATCACGGGGGCCGCCGCCGGGCTGGAGTTCATCGGTGGCGTGATCTCAGGCCGGCGATCGGGCGTGCCAGCATGCACCTTCAGCGGCACGTTCGACGTCGTCGCGTTGAGCGCAGATGCTAGCCGCCGATCTCTGCCCGACGTAGACTGAGGGGCATGACGCTTCGAGATGGCGGCGGCGCTCCTCATCGTGCCGCTACTCGTCCTCACCGTGGCGCCGACAGCGGCCCCGGCCGCGCCCATTGCCCACCGCGAGGTCCTCCCCAACGGCATCGTGCTGCTTGTCGCCGAGCGGCCCGGAAGTGCCGATCGTCGTGTCCGCGCGTCTTCCTGAAGGCCGGTTCCGTCTTCGACCCCGCCGACAAGAGCGGGCTGGCCAACCTCACCAGCTCGCTGGTCCTGGGAGCACGGCCAAGCGCAGCGGCGTTCAACTCGGATGATGCGATCGAGTTCGTCGGCGGCAGCCTGGAGGCCGGGCGCCGGACCGCGACGGCCTCACCGTCTCGCTCTCGGTGCTCAGCGCGATCTCGGCCTGGGCCTCGATCTGCTGGCCGAGGTCCTGCTCTCGCCCACGTTTCCGGAGGCGGAGCTCACCCGAAAGGTCGCGCAGATCCAGGCGGCCATCAAGCGCTCGGAAGAAGATCCGAACACGGTCGCGACCCGCGCGCTGGCCTCGCTGGTCCTACCCGAACCACCCGTACAGCAAGCCGGTCGAGGGACCATCGAGTCGGTCAGCAAGCCTGACCCGTGACGATGTGGTGGCCTCTTCACCGCGAGCGTGCGCCCCGACACCGCGATCGTCGCCGTCGTCGGCGCGGTCACGGTAGACGAGGCGCGCCGCCAGGTGCTGGCGAGGCTCGGCGGCTGGACGCAGCCCTCGATGCCGCCGACCGCCGTCCGGCCCAGCGATCGCCAGCGGACAGACCCGCCTTCGGAGACGCTGACCGGCGGTCTGTCCCAGGCGACGATCATGCTGGGCCGCCGCGGCGACTCGGCAGACTCGATCCGGACTACTTCTCGCTCGCCGTGGCGTCCTGCGTGCTCGGTGTGTGGATCGGCCTCGCGGCTCCGCGCCCGCGTCCGCGACGAGGGCCTGGCCTACTCGGTCTACAGCTACGTGTCGCCCGCCCGGTACGCGGCGACGTTCGTGGTGGCGGCGCAGACGCGGACTCGGCGAGGTGCCGAAGGTCAGCGACCTCTTGAGGAGGAGCTGACCCGGATGGTCCGGCAGCCCGGTCAGCGACGACGAGCTGCGCCTGGCCAAGGACTACCTGATCGGCAGCTTTCCGCTCCGCCTGGACACCACCGGCAAGGTCGCCGACTTCATCGTCGCGATCGAAGAGCAGGGGCTGGGCCTGGACTACGCCGACCGCTACATGGCCAGCGTCGCGCGGGTGACCGCCGGCGACGTGCAGCGGGTGCGGGGCGCTTCATGGCGCCCGACGCCTTCAACCGCGTGGTGGTCGGCGGCAAGCCGTGATCCGCGTCCTGCTCGTGGTCACTCCTGCTGGCAGCGCCGCTCCCGGCCGCCGCAGTGGTGCAACTCGCCGACGGCGACCGGCGCGAGCGCTGCGGGTGGGCGACGCAGCGTCACCAGCGACGCCTTCGACGGGGGTGGCGCGTTGTCGGCGGCACGGGCGAGAGCCTCACCGTGATGTCGCCGTTCCACCGGCTGGCCCCCATGGCCGCCGCCACGCCGCCTTCAAGAACGACACGCTCAAGCCGACCGACATCGAAGCGCGTGGTCAAGCGGGACGCCAACCGCCTGGTGGCGTGGGTCAACCTCCGCGGCGGCGGCGAGGGACGTCGGCGCGCGCCACTACGTGCCGCGGCTGCTCGCCGGCGACCGCGAGATCAAAGGCGGTCTTCGTGCAGAACGAGGCGGACCGCGATCCGCCGGGATCGACGGCCGCTTCCTTGGCCCAGGCTGCGTCTACGGCTTTCCGATCCAGAACCTCACGGGCCGTGATCGGCTGGCGCTGGTGGTCGCCGACGCCGATGGTCGCGTGACGTCGCCCGCATTCACGATCGACCTCGCCGCGGCATGCGGTAGCCGCCCGGTGCCGGCTTCACGGCTGGCTCGGTCTCGGCGTCATCGTCGCCGCCGAGACGCTACAACAATGTTCGCGGGCCATCCTCGGTCGTGGGCCACTGGTTCACCCCGATCGTCTGGACCGGGCTACCTGCTGGTCGCCGACGCCCTGGCCGCGCGCCAATCACCGGCCGCTCCTACCCCTCACGAACGGGACGGGCGGAGCTCCCGCTGGTCGTGCTCGCCTCGATCGGCGCGTGGTGGCTGTTCGAGTGGTACAACGCGCCGCGCTTCTGGCGAGGGCGGCGCCGACCGGGTCGGCCTCTGGTGGCAGTATCAATACGGCCTCGAGCCCGGATCCCCGGCTGCGCCGCGTCCGGCTACGACTGGTCGTTCGCCACGATCTTCCCCGCGCTTGTTCCTCACCGCCGCCCTGCTGCGCGCCGCGCCTTCGCCCGCGATGCGCGTCGGCGCCGTGGCGGCCTTCCGCGCCGGGCCGCTGCGCGCGTCCACACGGCCACCGGCGCGGTGCTGACCGTGCTGCCCGCTGCTGATCGTCGACGCCCGGACTGGTGCCCCTGGTCTGGACCGGCTTCGTGCTGCTCCTCGAGCCGTCTCAACTACCGGCGCGGACGGCCGTCGGTGGCTGGGCGCCTGGCGCGCTCGGCGACGCCTCGCTGGTCCTGGCGCTCCTCGCCTCCGGCGCCGCTCTGCGGCGATGCTCTGGGAGTTCTGGAACTACTGGCGCTGACGCGGTGGACGTACAGGGTGCCGTACGTCGGCCACGCGAAGATCTTAGCAATACGTAACTT
>ERZ1370068.10090-contig-8817_pt1 | contig 53474 bp, 58 predicted proteins | sample MGYA00561227_ERZ1370068 | MGnify/ENA primary metagenome ERZ1370068 (study PRJEB38410, sample SAMEA6850437) | metagenome | study: Metagenomic assessment of the ecological functions of the soil: analysis of the soil microbiota associated with the... | reverse complement strand
GTGTACTTCGTTCAGTTACGTATTGCTGGCACCCGAGCATCAAGATCCTGGCGCTGGCCTTCCTCCTTCTCATCGGGGTGATGCTCGTGGCCGAGGGAATGGGCACCCACATGGCGAAGGGCTACGTCTACTTCGCGATGGCGTTCTCGCTCCTCGTCGAGATGCTGAACATGCGCTACCGGCAGCGCCGCGCGGCCCGCCGCCGCGCGCAGGTCCTGAGGCATGCCGTCGAGCGAGCCGCACCGCCCTGGTCACCGGCGCCGCCCGCGGGATCGGCCTGGCGATCGCGCGCCGGCTGGCCGGCGACGGGCTCCGAGTCGCCCTCCTCGACCTCGACCGCGACCGGGTCGAGGGCGGCGGCGCGTGCGTGGGCGCGCGGCGCGATCGCCCTGGTCGCGGACGTCACCCGGAGCGCGGAGGTCGACGCGGCCGTGCGGCGCGGTCGTCGAGCGCTGGGGCCGGCTCGACGTGCTCGTGAACAACGCGGGCATCACGGGGCGCTCCTTCCCCGATCTGGGACCTCGACGACGCGGACTGGGAGCGGGTGCTGGCGGTCGACCTCACCAGCGTCTTCTACTGCTGCCGGGCGGCGATTCGGGTCGATGCTCCGGCAGGCATCGGGGCGGATCGTCAACATCGCGTCGATCGCCGGGCAAGGAGGAACCCGACGCTGGTGCCGTACTCGAGCGCGAAGGCCGGAGTGATCGGCCTGACGAAGGCTCTCGCGAAGGAAGTCGCCACGCGCGGGATCCTCGTCAACGCCGTCGCGCTCGGCCGTGATCGCACCGCAGCTAGCTGCAGCAGATGGAGCGGAGCACCGTCGAGACCGCTTGATCTCGAAGATACTCCATGGGACGGGTCGGGCCGGCCGGAGGAGGTGGCCGCCCTCGTGGCGTGGCTCGCCTCGGACGAGTGCTCGTTCAGCACGGGCGCCGTGTACGATCTGTCCGGCGGCCGCGCCACTTACTAGACGGACGCGGCCGCCGACCGCCCTGGCGCAAGCGCGGCAACCTGGCGCGGCGAGACGCGATCTCCACCAGGAGGCCAGGCGATGGCGGGCGTTCTGACGCGTGGTGGCGAGGATCCATCCGAAGGCCGGGCCGGGAGAACGGGTCGAGGGCCTGCTCGTGAAAATGGCGGCCGCGGTGCGGCAGCACGAGCCGGACTGCCTCGTCTACCGGCCCCACCGGTCGACCGCCGAGCCGACCGTCTTCTACTTCTACGAGCAGTACCGAACGGACGCCGCCGCTTCGAGTTTCACCGGACCGCGGCGCACCTCGCCGGGTTACCGGGCCGAGATGAAGGAGCTGGTTGCGCGGCCCTCGGAGAGTCGAGCTGCTACCGCTCGCTCACGTCCTGACGGTCAGGCGGGCGCGGCCGCCCGCGCCGGGGCCGAGCGACTCAGAGATCGCCCACGACATGAACGCCGCAGCGCCCGACAGCGCCGCCGCCCGGCGAGGATGAATCCCGCGTAGCTTCCGGTGAGTGTCGTGGACGAGCCCGCCCGCGTACGAGCCGAGGGCGGACCCGATCTGGTGGCTCAGCGCGACGAGGCCGAATACCGTGCCGGCCGAGCGGCGCCCGAAGATGACGGTCGCCAGCGCGGTCGTCGGGGCGACCGTCGAGAAGTCCACGATCCCGAACGCCACCGCGAAGACGAACAGCGACGCCGGATCCCGCGCGAACACGAGGAACACCAGCGTGACCGGCCCGGCCCCGCGTGGAGATCCAGCCGAGGAGCCGCGTGTACCCGAACCGGTCGGAGACCGCGCCGGACAGCGTCGTGAACACCTTCGGCCATACGAGTTTCCCTCCCTCCCGTCATCCGGGCCCGCTCTGTTAGATGGACCGGTCGATGGCCCGGATTCCTGCCGCGCTCGAGGCCGCAGGCCGGTGTCCGCGCGATGACGGCGGCGGGCTCTCTCCCGCTATCATCGGAGCGGCATGCGATGTGAGGACGGCGCCGAGCCTGGTCGAGCCGCCGGAGGACAGGCAGCAGAGCGCGCTCGCACGCGACCCCCGTTCCGCGCTCCGGAGCGCATCGCCGCCGATCCCTGCGGCGCGCCAGCGCTCGGGATCGAGCTGTCTGGAGCTTCGCCCCGGCTGCTCGCCGCGCTTCGCGCTCACCCTGGCTTCCTGCCACATGGCCGCTCCCGGTGGGAGTCCGCATCGGCGGAGCGCGATCTTCTCGCTGGCCGACTTCCGCCTTCGCGGGCGCCTGTAACGGGCACGGCAGCCGGCGGTCGCGCTCACTGTCACGATCCAGTTCCATGCAGCGCTCGCGGTCCTGGACGGCGGCTCGTGGCGGAGAGCCTCGCGAGACCCGTCAGGGCCGGCGCGCCGGCTTCTACGCCATGACCGTGACTGACGAAGCCGATGGCACCGTGGTCGCCACATGCCAGGCCGTGTCCCTCAGAACGGCCGCCCACCGGCCCCGGTGACGAGTAGGGGAGGGCGCGAGCAGGCGGGCGTCCGTGAAAGCGGGACCCGCCCTCATTCAGGGCGCTCGCGCGGGCGCTCGTGCGCTCCTTACCACCGCGTCGAGATTGTCGGCGCGGGAGCGTGCGCCTCGATCCGGGCCACCCGTCGTATCGTCGCGAATCATCGGAACGCGCTCGTCGACCCGCTGATCCTCATCGCGCACCATGCCGCCGCATCCTCCGGCCCGTCGCGAAGAGCATCGCCTTCCGCATCCGACTCCTGGCGCCGTTCCTGCGCCTGGCCGGCCGGCGCTCCCAGTTCACCGGTCGGCAGGATCCGGGCAGCGACCCGACACAGAACGTGGCCATGTTCCGCGCGGTGACCGCGTCGCTCCGTGCCGGCGAGTGCGATCCTGATCCTCCCCGAGGGCGTGAGCCAGCCCGAGCCCGTGCTGATGCCGCTTCGGACGGGCGTCGCGCGGATAGTCCTGGGAACGAAGGCGACGCGGCGCCGCCGGGGACGACCGCTCTGCCCATCGGCCTCACGTTCCACGAGCCCGAGACCTTCCGGACCGGATGGGCGCTCGTGCTCGTCGGCGCGCCAGTGCCGGTGGATGATTGCCGCGCGATACCGCGGCCCGCGGAGCCCGAGCGGGCCGTGCGCAGCTCACGGCCCGTGGCCGAGGCGTTGCGCGAAGTCATCGTCGAGTCGAGGATCGCGAGACGCTTGCGTCTCGCCGAAGGCCTGGAGGCGATCCGACGCGCGGAGCGCCGAGGACGCCCCGGCGGTCGCTGGACGATCGACGTCGCGCGCGGAGCGGGTGGCGTGGGTCCAGGTGCGCCACGCGTGCCTATCGGTGGCTCGCGCCTCGCGCGCCCGGTCGCGGCGCGCGCGCTCTCCGCGCCGAGGTCGAAGCTACCCGCCGATCTCGAGCGAGCGGTCTGTCGCCGGGCAGTCGTCGGCGCGCGTATCCACCGGGGACGGCCCGTCGCTACGCGCGCGCTGCATGGGGGCCTGGCGCTCCTCGGCGGCCGCCCGCTCGCCGCCTGGGGCTGCTGGCGAGCCACGCGCTTCCGCAGCTGGCTCACGAGCGCTCGTCGCGCCGCCGCTCGCGAACGTCCAGGCCGACGTCGCCGCCACGGTCAAGCTGATCGCCGGCGCCGTCCTCTATCCCGTCTGCTGGGCCCTCGAGGCCTGGGGCGTCGTCCGGCTGCTCCGGCGGCTGGGGGGCTGACGGCGCCTTCCTCGTGGGACTTGATCCCGACGGGCCTGCTTCGCGCTCGGGCTGCGCAGGCGCGCCTGGCGCGCGTCCGCCGCGACGCCCGCGCCTTCCTCCGCTTCCTTTTCTTGGGCACCGCGACCTCCTTCGTCGCGGCTGCGCCGCCCGTCCGCCGCGCGCCGCTCGTCGATCTGAGACCGAGAGGCCGGCGCGGCTCCTCCCGCCCGAGGTGCCGGACGGGCGGCGCCGACCCGGCGATCCTCCGCGACCGGCCGGCGGAGGCCATGACCGAAGCCCGCGGCTCCGTCGCGCCTCGGAGAGCTCCCGCCAGCGCCAGCGGCGTCATGTCGAAGCGGCTGGGGCCCGCGCAGGATGAAGTGCTGCACGCCGGCCTGCAGCAGGTCGTCGATCTGCCCGGTAGATCCTCGGGGCTGATCGAGCAGGTCCGCTCCACCGCCCGCGGGTCGCGCCCGACCTTCCGCGCACCACTTCGGTCGGGATCCCTGCCCTTGCGCCGCCAGTTGTCGACGGGGCGGGAACGCGCACCACAGGTCGGCGTGCCGGTGCCGTGAGCCTCAGCGTGACCTTCCTCGCCGGCCGCCGCCGGATCGCGATCGGCACGCTGCCGGTCGGCGGGGGCACAGCCACCCGGCACGCGGCCTTGAGTGCGCGGCCGGGCCGCCCCGAGATCGCGCGGCCGGGACGCGTGCGGTCACCGAACTCGAAGCGCCGTGTACCCGCAGGTCGCGCGCCGAACCGGGCCCGGCGCCGATGTCTCGAGGATCGCGCGCCTCGCCGCTCAGGTGGTCCATGCCGTCGCCACGTCGCCGGGCCAGCAGCTCCGGGTTCCGTAATCGCTGTTCAGGCGTGCGACGCAGCCAGTCGAACCGCGCGCGTCAGCCTCGGATCGCGATCGCGGCCAGGAGCGGCACACGGGCGAAGTGATTTGCCGTCGGCCGGTCCGGACAGCGCAACATGTGGTCCACAGACCTGCGAGGCGTGTCGACGCCGAGTGCCGGCCTGCCCAGGTAGGCGCCTGCATCCGCTGAACCGTGCAGTGCTGGGGCTGGATCCGGTAGCCGACGCTGGAATCGCATGGGCCGGGTGCCCTCCTCGGGTCAGTACGCCCCGCGCCCGGTCGACCAGGTTCAGGGCGCGGCTCGCGGGCCAGGCCAGCGGCGCAGGTTCTCCGCGAACAGCTCGGCAGCGGCCGGTCGTCGTAGCTCGGCAGGAAGCCCGACACGTGGCGGCGACACGATGACGTTGTTCAGGTCGTGTAGCGGATGCCCCGCTGACGGCGGCTCCTGGGCGAAGACGTCGATGGCCCGCCCCAGCGGATCCGCTCTCGATGAGCGCCTCGCGCGAGCGCCTGGCTCGTCGACCGAGGCGCCCCGGCCCGACGTTGATGAAGTACGCGGTGCCGCTTCATCGCCGAGATCGCCGCGGCGTCGATCGAGGCGCCCGCGTCTCGGCGGGTGAGCGACGCGCAGAGCACGACCACGTCGCGACGCGGGCAGCATGCGTCGGCGAGCTCGGCCAGGCCGTACCAGCCGCGGGCAGGGAGCGCGCCGTCCGGTCGCCGGTGCCCGGCGGGGCCGGTACCCGCGGGTCCGGCCGCTGCGAGGGATCACGCTTGCAGGCGAGCACGGCTCATCGCCGAAGGCGGACTCGGCGATGCGCGCGAGCTCCCGCCCGATGCTGCCGTAGCCGATCAGCCCGAGCGTCGCGCCGCGCACCTCGGTCGGGACGAACAGGCGGCCAGCGCTGGTCGTCCGGGGGCCACGCCTTCCGGCCGCTGCCGACTCCACCGTGGAACCTTCGGTGCGGCCAGCGCCAGGAGGCGACCGCAGACGACGTACTCGGCGATCGTGGCGGCGTGGACGCCGCTGGTCGGGGTGAAGGGCGACACCGCGGTGTCCCGGTAGATACGGGAGCTCCCGGACGTCGCGTTGACGCGCCGGCCACAGCGTGGGAGCTGCACCCAGCGGAGATCCGGCGCCTGCGCGACGGGTCGGCGGGCGGCCTGTCCCGCGTACAGCACCTCGACTTCCCCCGCGGTAGTCGGCCCGGGCCGGGTCGGCGTGCGTCACGGTGCAGTGCGGGGCGACGCCGCCCGGATGCGGCCAGAGCCGCGCCTGCGCTGAACGCGCATGCGTGACTGAGCACCCGGGTCACCGCGCCGCCCTCACCGAGCGCGCCTCCCGGCCTGAGCCCGTCACGGCCAGTACGACGTCACCCGGAAGATCTGCCGCTTGATCTGCCCCCGAACCTCGGGGAACCGCTTAGGCGGCGTCTTCCGCCGACGACCTTGCGCTCCGGCGACGCGAGGCCACGTCGAGATCCGACCCGCGGATCGAACCAGAGGTCGGCGATCCGGTAGAACTCGTCGCCCGGCCCGCCTGCGCCAGCGTGATCCCGGCGGATCCCCGGCCACTTCTCGACCGTCGGCAGGTGCGGTCTGCCAGCAGTAGGCGTCGAAGGCGGCCGGGTCGGCCGGCTGCCCGACACGTACACATCACCGACATCCTGACCATGTGCGCTGCCCCTCCCCGCGGCCATCTCGGCCGCTCGCTCGACAGGACGTCCGCTCGCGAGCATCTTACGACCGTCCGTCTCGCGCACGAAGATAGGGGTGGCTGGCGCGACGCCGGCGCCACGCGCGCGTACGAGCGCCGGGCCGAGGCCCGACGGCATCGGCGGAGCCGTGCCCGGTCTGCGAACGCTCCTGCGCGAGCGTCCCGATCTTGATCACGGGCGCCGGGCATGACCGGTGCGGCCCCGGCCGCGCGAGGTGCGTGCCCGATACGTCCCGGCGCCTGCTCCGATGAGCGCGCCCGCGCCCGAGGAGCAATGCGCGATGCCCCGGCTTCCGCGTGGCCGTCACCGGCGCCACCGGGCCTCGTCGGGAGCGCGCCTCGTGCCCGCAGCTCCGCGCGGCGGGGCACCGGGTCGACCGCCTGACGCCGCCGGCCGCCGACGTGGCCGGCACCACGGACGTCGCAGTGGGATCCCGCGCGCGGGCCGGCTCGATCCCCGGGCGCTCGAGGGCGTGGATGCGGTCGTGCATCTGGCGGGGAGAGCATCGCGGCGCGCCGCTGGACCGCCGCCGGTCATGAAGCGGATTCGCCGGAGCCGAGTCGACGGCACGCGGCTCCTCAGCCGAGACGCTCGGCAGCCTCGAGCGCCGGCCGCGCGTGCTCGTCTCGGCGTCCGCCGTCGGGTACTACGGGGACCGGCGGCGAGGCGCCGCTCACCGAGGAGACAGCGCTCCGGGCGCCGGTTTCCTGGCGGACGTCTGCCGCGAGTGGGAGGCGGCGGCCGACGCCGCGCGGTGGCGGGCATCCGCGTCGTCACCCGCGCCTCGGCTGCGTCGTCGCTGAGCAGGGCGGGCGCCTTCGCCGCGGATGGTGCCCGTTCCGGCTCGGGGCGGGCGGCGTGGTCGGCGACGGCCGCCAGTACTGGAGCTGGATCGAGCTCCGGCGACCTCGTGCGGGTCGATCGAGCTCTGCCTCGCGCTCGACGCCCTCGCCGGGCCGGTCAACGCCGTCGGCGCCGGCGCCGGCCACCAACCGCGAGTTCACGCGCACGCTGGCAGGTCCTTGGCCGTCGGCGCTCGTGCCACTCCCGGCCCTCGCGGTCCGGCTCCTCCTCGGGCGAGATGGCCGGGCGCTCCTCCTCGACAGCGCGCGTTGCCGCGGCGCCTCGAGCGCGCGGGATTCCGCTTCCGGCACCCCGCCTCGAGGACGCTCCGCGCCGCGCTCGCGCTGAAGCGCGGCGCCGGCCCGCCTAGCCTCCGAGCCGGCGTCAGTGCTTCATCGCGGGCATGATCGACGGCCCCTGGAGAGAGGCCGGCAGGATCTCGAAGAGGAGGTGGACCATTGGCGCGTCGGTATTGTTCTGCGCCGGTGCGTCACGTCGCCCGACTCGAAGAAGAAGTCGCCCGGCCCGTAGATGACTGTCTTGTCGGGCAGCTATCGTAGGTCAGCGGACCCCGAGGTCACCTGGCGGATGCCGGGCCCCGCATGGTGGTGCTCGCCGACGTAGCCCCCCGGCTCCAGGACCAGCTCCGGTGACCTCGAGCTTGTACGGCCGTTGAGCTCGTCGAGATAGCCGGAGAGGACGCTCGAACCTGATCTTCGGCCGTGAGCCCTTCGGTCTCCACCTTCACGGCCTGCCGCCGGCGTCTGAGCGGCTGCCCGGCGCGGTCCTGCCACAGCAGCGCTGCCAGGGGTAGGCGGCCGAAGGTCTGCAGGAAGGTCGCGCCGCGTCGTCGCCTCGTTCGCCATGGTCGCGCCCTCCTCTGCGACGTGGGGCGACTCGAGATAGCCTCACCGCGAGCCTGGCGGCGCCTGGCGAGGGAAAGCCAGTACAATTAGCGAACCTGGCGAGATCCCAGCGCCCTCCGGGGGAGGTGCCGCCATGTACCTGTACGGCTCAGTTCTGCCCCGTTGCTCGGGCGTCAGAGATTCTCGCTGACCGCTGGACTCCGCTGATCGTCTCGAGAGCTGCTCGCGGGTCTCCGCCACTTCAACGACCTCGACCGGGCCTTCCGGCATCCGCGTGCGCTGCATGGTCGAGCGTCCGCGCGGCTTGAACGGATGGGGATCGTCGAGCGGCACGCCAGCGAGGAGAGCCGAGCCGTGGAGTACGCTCCACCCGGCGCCGGCGAGCTTCAGCGGGTCATCGACGTCCTCGGCGGGTGGGGAGCGCTGGGCATTCGGCGATCCGGCGACCGAGCGAGCTCGATCCCGATCGTCCTCCTCGGGCGGATGCGGCGGCGGGTCCACCGGCATCGCCTGCCCGCGCGCCGCGTCGTGATCGAGTTCGATTTTCATGGGAGACGACACGGCCGCTACTGGCTCGTCCTGAGCGGAGCGACGTTCGGTGTGCCTCCAGCATCCGAAGTTCGACGTCGACCTCGCAGGTGAGCGCGGACATCGCGGTCTTCTACCGCGTGTGGCTCGGACGAACCACGCTCGCCGCGAGCGATGCGCGCGGCCTCGTTCGCGTCGACGGGATGCCCGACGCCGTTCGCGCCTTTCCCCGCTGGTTCGCCTGAGCCCGATGGCGGACGCCGTGCGAGCCGCCCTCGCCCGGTGCGTGCGACGGCCCCGGCGGCCGCGACCGGGATGAGCGTCGCGGTTCCGCCCGCCGGGAGGGGACCGCGAAGCCGGATCGCTCAGTGAGACGGCTCGAGGCGCGCCTCGATCGCCGACGTCGCGCGCGCTCCGCGCGCAGGACCCGCGCGGCGCCCTGCTCCTCGCCGTCCCGAGCCGGCTTCTCGGGGCGCGCGCCCGTGCCGGGCTCGCCCGCGCGCTCGGCGGGGTGGCGGGGATCCACGTCGTGACGCTGCCCGACCTGGCCGCGCGGAGCGCGTGGCCTCCTGCCGCTCGCGCTCGCCGGACAGCCAGCCCGCTCCCGGCGGTGGCGGACCGGCTCCTCGTCGACCGCGCGATCCAGGAGGCCGTGCCGCCGGCAGAAGGCGGCTACTTCTCCCGGGCGTCGCTCCGCGCGCTGAGAACTTCCCGGCGGCCGATCCTCCGCACGCTCCTCGCCGACGTCAAGCGCGCCGGCCTCGGGCCCGCTGGACCTCGGGGCGGCGTTTCGCCGAGCCGCGAAGAGTCCGGGAGCTCCGCGGTGCATCTACCGGCCAGCTCGAGACCGGCCCTCCGGCGGCACGGCTACTACGACGCCTCCGGACCTGCTCCTCGAGGCCGCGCGCCTGGCCCAGGCGGGGCTGGGCGCCTCGGGCGCGAGCGGCGGTCCTCGCCTTCGGGTTCGTCGAGCTGAATCCGCTCAGGCGCGCCTCCTCGACGCGCGCGGGCCAGGCGGCCCCGGTCCTGCGCTACGCCGCCGGACGCCGAGGCTCGGCCGAGCCTGCCGGCGGCCGGCGGCCTGTCGAGATCGTCGCGGCGCTCCGGCGAGGAGCGCGAGGTGCGCGAGATCGCGCGCGTCGATCCTCGGCCACCTCGAGCAAGACCCCGGCCGGCTTCGACGAGGTCGGCGTTCTCCCTTCCGCCAGCCCGCCGCCTATCCTGCCCGCCATACCGCCATCTACTGCCGCGGCCGAGTATCCCGTACACGCCGGGGACCGCGCCGGCCGTCGGGAGACACGCGCCGGCCGCAGCCCGCGCCTCCTGGCCGAGGTGCGCCGGTCCGACTTCGCGCGCGGCCACGGTGATCGGAGTTCCTGTCCTTCGCCGACCTCCGGTCCACGGCCCGGGACCGAGCTCCGGCGCGAGTGGGAGCGCCTCTCGCGCCAGGCCGGCGTCGTCGGCGGCGCCCGAGACTGGCGCGAGCGGCCTCGGACCGGCTGGGGCGCCGGCTCGCGCCCCGACCGGAGGCCGAGGGCGACGAGGAGCGTTACGGGCCCGGCGCGCCGGCGATCGCGACGCCCTCGGTGCGCCTGCTGGCCAGCGTGGTCCGGATCCTCCGCCGGTCTCTCTCGGCTCCCCGATCCCGCGCACGGTGGACGCGCTCGTCGGACGCCTTCACGCGGACGTTCCGCCGCCTCGTGGCGACGTCGCCGGAGGCCGAGCTGACGCTCGAAGCGCCCCCGGCCGGCTCCGCGAGCTCGGCGGCGGTGGACGCCGCCGTGCCGCTCGACGAGTTCTGGATCCCTCCTCGAGGCCGCGCGCTCGCCGCGCCATCTCGGCGCCGGGCCGGAGCCCGCGGCCGGCCGTGGGTTCGTCGGGGAGCTCGGCGCCGCGCCCGGCATCGACTTCGCGCTCACGATCCGTGCCCGGGCTGGTCGAGGGCGGATTCCCGGCACGCCCCGCGCCAGGACCCCATCCTGCCTCGACGCGGAGCGCAGCCGGCTCGCGGGCCTCCGCTCGGCGGCGGAGGCGCGGGTCTCGAGCGCGTACGCTTCGCCCTGGCCGTCGGCTCCGGGGCTCGGCGCGTCGTCCTGACGCTACCCGCGCATCGGACGCGGAGAGCGGGCGCCCGCGCGTGCCGTCATTCCTCGTGCTGGACCTGCTGGAGGCGGTGACGGGGCAGCGCCACGACTTCGACGACCTCGCGCAGGTTCCCGGCTGGCGGACGGTTCCGCTCCACCCGGCGTGCCACCCGGCGCGCACGCGCGACCCGCTCGACCCGAGCGCAGTGGCTCGTGACCGGGCGCTCGCCGCGCGGCTGGAGCCGGAGCGCCCTCGCTGCGAGCTAGCTGCCGGGGGCCCGGCGCGGCCTCGCGCGCTGATCCGGTCCCGCGAGGGGACGGATGCTCTGACCGTGCGTACGACGGCCTCCTCGGCCACGGCGTCGACCTCGGAGACGCGCCACGCTCGCGCCGACCGCGCTCGAGCGGTACGCGTCATGCCCGTTTCGATTCCTGCTCGAGCGCGTCTACGCGGCTGGAGGCGGTCGAGGAGCCGGATCGCATCCTCGCGATGGATCCGCGCGATCGAGGCGACCTCGTCCACGCCGTGCTCGAGGCGACGTTCCGGGCCTGGCGGAGCGCGAGGCGCTGCCGCTCACACGCCGAGGGTCTCCCGGCGGTCCCGGGAGTCGCTCGACGCCGCGTTCGCCGCGGCCATGCGCCGACGCCGAGCGCCGGGGGCTGACCGGGCTGCCCGGCGCTCGTGGGCGGGCGAGCAGGCGCGCCTGCGGCGAGAGCTCCGGTCCGCGCTCGAGGCCGAGGCCGACGATCCGGCAGGGTGGCGGCCGGCACGCTTCGAGAGTGGCCTTCGGCATCGAGGGCGCGAGGCGGACGAGCGCCTCCGCTCGTCTACCGAGCTGCCGCGACGGCACCACGCTCCGCATTCGGGGCCAGATCGACCGGCTCGACGTCTCAGCCGACGGGCGGCGCGCACGGGTCCTCGACTACAAGACCGGGCAGGCTCCGCTCACCGAGGACACCTGGACCGGCTGGCGCGGGGCCGGGCGCTCCAGCTGCCGCTCTACCGGCTCGCCGCCGAGGCGCTGCTCGCGGCCGAGGGGACGGCGAGCGTGGACGAGGCGCAGTACTACCACGTGATCGGACCGGATGCCGGCACGCGCGGTGCGCTTCACCCGGACGGGCTGGGAGACCCGGCGCGCCGACTTCGACCGCGTCCTCACGACGATCGTCGGCGGCATCCGGGCCGGCCGGTTCTTCCAGCGGCCCGGCGCGTGCGCGCGCGGCCCGTGCGCCTTCGATCTGGCATGCGGCGCCGAGCGCGGGCGGTGGGCGGAGGCCAAGCGCGCCGACCCCGCGGTCGTGACCCACGAGACCCTCGAGGCGATCGAGTGACGCGGCCGGAGACCGGCGCCGCGCCGCCGCTGGTCGACGCGGCCGAGCGCCGCCGCGCGTCGAGGACCTCGACACCACCTTCCTGGTGGAGGCCGCCGCGGGCAGCGGCAAGACGACGCTGCTCCTCGGCCGCATCGTGAACCTGGTCCGGCGGGACGGGCTCGCCTCGCCGAGATCGCCGCCGTCACGTTCACCGAGAAGGCGGCCGCCGACCTCCGCGTCACGGCTCCGCGGCGAGCTGGCCCGGGCCGGTCTCCACGAGGCGCTCCGGGAGCTCGAGATCGCGCGGATCGGGACGATCCACGCGTTCGCGGCGGCGCTCTGCGCGAGCGCCCCGTCGAGGCCGGCGTGGACCCGGGCTTCACAGTCGCCGACCCGCTCACCGCGCGCCTCCTCCTGGATCGGGCGTGGACGGCGTGGCTTCCCGAGGCGCTCTCGGAGCCGGGCGCGGCCGACGCGGTGCGGGAGGCGATCGAGCGCGGGCTCGGGCTCGAGCGCCTGCGCGACCTGGCCTTCGCCCTCGTGGACGGCGCGCGACCGGCTCGAAGGCCTGCCGGAGCCAGCGCCCTTCGCCGAGCCCGTGGCGACCTGAACGCCGACGCTCGCGCGACGATCGTCCGGCTGGCGGACCTGCGCGCGCGGCGCCGTGAAGGATCCGGAGGACCTGCGCGGCGCGGGCGCTCGAGGACCTGGCGCAGTGGGTGCAGCAGACCGAGGGCCTGCCGGAGGCTGACCAGGCGCGGGCGCTGCTCGGGCCGGCGCGGCTGCCCGACAAGCCCCGAGCGGCTCGGCAACAAGACGAAGTGGCGCGACAAGGCCGCGCTGGAGGAGTGCCGCGCTGGCCTCGATCGCGCTCCGAGAGCGCGTGGAGGGCGCGCGGCGGTCGGCCCGTCACAACCTGGTCGCCGGCCTCGCTCGCTGGGCGGCGGGCTTCGTCGACGCCTTACGGCCGTCGCGAAGGCGCGCGCCGGCTGCCTCGACTTCCTCGACCTCTCCTCGCGCGCGCGGAACCTCGTCCGCGATCGGGCGGACGTGCGACAGGACTTCCAGCGCGGGATCCGCTATCTGCTGGTCGACGAGTTCCAGGACACCGACCCGCTCCAGCTCGAGATGGTCCTGTGCCTCGCGGAGGGCGCGCCGCCGGGGAGCCTCTTCGTCGTCGGCGACCCGAAGCAGAGCATCTACCGGTTCCGCCGGGCGGACATCGAGACCTACGAGGAGGCGAAGCGGACCCTCGCCGAGCCGCGGCGAGGTCCTGGCGATCCGCGCGAACTTCCGCAGCTGTCGCGGCGATCCTGGACGCCGTCAACGGCGTGTTCGAAGGCGTCATGGTCCCGCCGCCCGACGGCGCCTATCAGCCGGCAGTACGTCGCGCTCGAGCCGTCGCCGCGAACTCAGGCCGGCGCGCCGCCCGCGGTCCTCGCGCTCGCCGCCGGACGTGCCGTCGCCCGGTGGCGCGAGCGAGGCGGCGGTCCAGGAGGCGCGGCTGGTCGCCGCGTACCTCCGCCGCGAGGTCGAGTCGGCGGCCGGTTCCGCTACGGCGACGTCGCGCTCCTGTTCCGCGCGATGACGAACGTGGTGGCCTACGAGGACGCGCTCCGGGCGGCGGGCATCCCGTTCCGCACCGTCGGCGGCCGAGCACTACTACGACCGGTCGGAGGTGGGCTGGACGATCGCGGCGCTGGCGGCGATCGAGGACCCGCACGATCCCGGTCGCGCTGGTCGGGCGCCCTCCGCTCCCCGTTCTTCGGCGTCACGGACGAGGCGCTGCTCGGCCTCCACCTGGCGGGGGCGAGTTCTGCTATCTCCGGCCGCTCTCCGTCGGCGCGGACCCGGCGCTTGGCGCGGCGTGGGCGCCTTCTCGGCGCGCTCCATCGAGACCGGAACGCCGCCGCGCCAGCCGCCGTCGTCGAGCGGCTCCTGGCCGGCAGCGAAGTCGCTGGCCGCCTACGCGCTCGAGCCCCAGGGCGAGGCGCGGGTGGCCAATCTCCTGAAGGTCCTCGACACGGCGCGGGCGCTCGAGGCGACCGGCGCGCTCACCTTCCGCGGGCTCGTCCGGTGGCTCCGGGATCGCGGAGCCGCGCGCTACGAGGAGGAGGAGTCCGCGGTCGACGCCGACGACGCGGTCCGCCTCATGACGATCCACAAGGCCAAGGGCCTCGAGTTTCCGGTCGTCGTCGTGCCCGACCTCGGGCGCGGTGGCACCTGGCGGCCCCGATCTCCTGGCCGACCGCGGCGTCCGGACGGCTCGCCGTGAATCTCGGGCGCGCTGGCCGACACGACGATGACCACGCTCGACTGGGCCGACGCCGAGGCCGCGGAGATCCTGCGGGTGGATGCCGAGGCGCTGCGCGTCCTCTACGTCGCCCTCACGCGCGCCGAGCGGGCGACTGGTGCTGCCGGTGCCGTCGCAGCCGGAGGGCAACGGCTTCTACCAGCACCTCCTCGCGCTCCTCGGGACGCCGACCGGACGTCCTCACCGCCGACGAGCTCGACCGCCCGGGGCGCGTGCGCCGGCGAGCACCGCCCGCGGCAGCAGGCGCCAGCGGAGACGCTCGACGCCTGGCGCGCGCGTCAGCGGGCCCTCATCGCGCGCGGCGCGCGTCGCCGCGGAGGCAGGTGCCCGGACGAGCGAGGGCGCGCGGGCCGGCCGTCCCGCGCGCGGCGCGCGCCAGCGCGCCGCGGCGGCGGCGCTCTCTCGCGCGGCGCTCCGTGCCCTGGATCTCGGCCGCCCCGCACGACGTCGCCGGCCGTGGTCGCCGCGCTCGGGGCTCGACGTGGCGCCCGACCGGAGGTCGTCGCCGCGGCGGCTCGGCGGCTCGCGGAGGTGCTGGCGGATCCAGTGATCGCGCGCGCGCGGCGATGCGGCCTGGCTCGGGCGCGACGTGCCCGGTCGCGGTGGAGGTCGCCGGCCGCGTGCAGGAGGACACGCTCGACCTGGTCTTCGAAGAGGCGGGCGAGCTGGTTGTCGTGAGTTCGGGACGACGAGCCCTCGGCGCCGGCCGCGCCTGTGCTCCCGGTGACGGCGCTCGCCCGAGACGCTCGGCCGTCCCGTGCGGGAATCGCGCGTCCTCAGCCTGACCGGCCCCTGAGACTCCCGAGACGCTCGTTCTGAACCCGGCCCCTCAGTCCGCGTCGTTGTTCGAGGACCTGCTCGATCAGACCCTGGCCCGCCACCGGCCTGCCGCTCCTCGTGCTGACCGTCCGATCGGATCTCGGGCTCCGAGGACGGCAGCTCCGCAACGTCAGTCGGAACCTGGCGCGGCTGGTCGTGGCTCGCGGGCAGCGGGTCTCTGCACGCCGGCCGACGGCGCTCGCGGCGCTCGGGCTCTCGCCGAGGTCGGCGAGCCCGCTCGGCCTCCTCGCGGGCAGCCGAGCCGCGCGCTGACGAGCGCCGCGCGTCCGGCCTCAGACGACGCCGGCGGACACGGGCTGCCGCGGCGTGGGCGCGGCGCTGTGCCGGGCCAGGACCTGCTCGATCGCTTGTCCCGAGCCGGCGGGCGCCCTCCACGATCCGGTCGGGCGGGAGCGCCGCGTAGCAGAGGCGGATGTGGTCGGTGCCGCCGCCGCTCGGGCTGAACGCCGTGCCTGACCTCACGCCGACGCCGTGCTCGAGTGCGACGGGTAGTAGCCCGTCCGTCGTGAGCGGGAGCGGGCAGCGTCGCCCCAGAGGTAGTACGAGCCCCCGGGCACGCGGAAGCGGAGCCGCGGGCAGTGCTCGCGGAGCGCGCCGACGAGCGTGTCCCGACGGACCCGGCACCCACGCGAAGCCGGGCGAGGTGGCGCTCCGCGTGCGGGCTTCCGATGAAGGCCGCGGCCAGGCGCTGCGTCAGCGCCGCCGTGTGGAGGTCCTCGTAGGTCTTGGCGACGGTGAGCGCGGCCACTGGCGGGGATCGGCGCCACGAGCCAGCCGACGCGGAGGCCGGGCAAGCCCGAGCTTCGACCCGCCGCCCTGGTAGATCACGACGCCCGCGGCGTCCTGGGCCTTGAGCGAGCGGCGCCGGCTCCTGCTCGAAGTAGAGGTCGCCGTAGAGATCGCTCTCCACGATCGGCACGCGATACTGGAGCGCGAGATCCAGCACGCGGCGGCGCCGCTCGGCCGTCAGCACTGCGCCCGTGGGATTCTGGAACGCCGGGATCAGAGGTAGATGCAGCTTCGGCCGGTAGCGAGCCAGAGCCTCCTCCAGCGCGTCGACGCGTACGCCGATCGTGATCCACCGGCACGCCGACGACATCCGCGCCGGCCCACCGGAACGTGAGGAACGCGCCAGGGTAGGTCGGGTTCTCGGTGAGGACGACGTCGCCGGGAGTGATGAAGGCTCGGGACAGGACGTTCAGCCCCTGCTGGCCGCCCGTGGTCACGAGGATCTCCTCCGGGCGTCGCACGAATGCCGCGGGAGCGGAGCCATCCCGAGAGGGTCTCGCGGAGCACGGGGTCACCCCAGGCGGGAGCCGGATTGTAGAGGCTGCCATCGCCGCGGGGCAAGGTGTCGAGGAGCGAGTCGAGCGTCTCGATCGGATAGAGGTGGGGATCGGGTAGGCCCATCCCGAAACCGATGACGTCCGTCCCGTCCGGCGCGGTGTAGGCGAGCTGCATGCCCTGGATGGCGGCCGGCGCGATGCGCTGCGCCCACGGCAACGCCGCGATGCCGGGCATCGGGCGGCGTCCCCACGACGATGGTGCCGCGGCCCGACGTGTCCTCTGAGGATGCCGCGGGCCTGGAGCTCCTGGTAGGCCCCGGTCACTGTCGTTCGGCTGACGCCTAGCTCTAAGGCCAATTCTCGCTCTGCCGGGAGCCGATCTCCAACATGGATCCTTCCAACCTTGAGGGGCTTCCTCGACGGCGCTGGGCGAGCTGGAGGTAGAGCGCTTCGCCCGAGCTCGGGTCGAGACGCCCTATAATTGGCTCATTACGCTGCTGTGTCATTGGGTGGGTCCCCTTTGGCTCATGGGCGAGGCGGGTGGTCGTCCTCATCCAACCTGAAGTTTACCGGATGTCCACAATTAAGTCCAATAGGCTGTATTGGATATTGCCACTGATAGTGGACCCTACCATACTCTCATCGTCGAGGAGGATGCTGAAAATGATCGAGTCCAGTCTGATGGTCGACGTCCTGATTCGCGAGCGAGAGGCGGAGCTGCGGACTCTTGCTCTTCGACGTGCTGCGCTCCATGGGATGGATATCGGACCGCCGCCACTCGCTTCGCGAGCGGCTCGGCTTCGTCCTGATCCAGGCCGGCCGAGCGCTACTCCGGCACGGGCCTGGATACACGCCGGCCCGGCGCCGCTTGGCCTGAAGGAGGAACTCGATGACGGTCCTGACCAACGTGCTCTCGCTCATCGTGGCGTGCGTCGTGGGGGTCGGGCCGGTCGCGCTGGTGGCGGTCCTCCAGAACCGTCGGGACCGCCGCGCGCAGGCGCTGTTTCACGAGGTCGCGAGCCAGCTCCCGCCCGAGGCGCTGAGGAGTGACGTGGCGCTGGACGTGCGCTGCGGGCTCTTCTCCCGCTTGGCGACGGTGCGGCTCGACCTCGGGAGGACCGCGTCCTCGCACGTGGGAGACGGCGGCCCGTCTCCGGCGGGGCCTGCCCACCTGGGTTCGGCTCGAGGTGGACGGACACGTGGACGGCCTTCAGGCCGCCCCGCGCCCAGTCCGCATCACGGTAGAGAGCCAGCTCGACACGCTGCGTACCGCCGCCTGATACCTCCGGCGCCGCGCGAGCCTATCCGGTCCGACCCCGGACGGCTCGAACGGGCGCCGAGACCTCCGCTCGTAGCAACTCCAGGGCCCGCGCCGCCACGTCGACAGGTTCGCGGAGCCAGCACCGCAAGACCGGCGCTAGCGCTCCCGCCCGAGCATTTCGTCTCACCCGTTGAGAAAGGGCCAGACTACCCGATCGGCCGGGCGCCGCCGGTTCTCACCTCCGCAAAGAGGTCTCGCAAGTTCTGAAAGAGCTCCCGCCCTCGAGCGACTTGGCTCGCGTCGCGCCCGGGCTCCCGCGCACTCGTGAGAGGGACGTGCCTCAGCGAATCCCTGATCCGTAGCGCTCTCCGAGCCTCGTGCCGCAGACAGCCGCCTCGGCGCGTCGGGATCGAAGAGCCCGGGGAAGTGCCGCGCCCAATCCGGGCACCCGCATTGCACCGGTAGCCGCCGGTTCGAGACCGCACGCTCGCTCGCGGAGATCCCGCCCCGGGGCGGCTCTTTCCACGCACCTTCGCCAGAGAGAACGGGGATCATGCGCACACTGGCCGCGCGATGGAGTGCTGCGGTGCTCGCCCTGTCGTCGGCCACGACCCGGTCCTCCCCGCTTCCTGGAGTGACGGTGGCGACCGGACCGTGAAGTTCGCGGTCTGGGTGATGCCCGCGCCGGCGGGCGACGGTGCGCGCCGTGGCCCGCTGGTCCTCCGCCCTCGTCAGAACCGGCTGCAGACCTTGCCGAAGTGCTGGCCGGCCGGCAGGGCCTTGATTGCCTCGCCCGCGGCTTCGAAGTCGAAGAGCCGCTGCGTCGACGGGCGGCTCCGTCCGGTGGAGCTCCATCGCGCGGACCATCTCCTCGAATGCCTCGCGGCTTCCCACCGTCACGCCCTGGAGACGGATGTTCTGCGTGACCACCGGGCCCAGGTTGAGCTGCGCGGCGGCGCCGGCGAGGACGCCGATCAGCGCCACCGTGCCGCTCGCGCGCACAGCGCGGATGGAGGTGTCGAGGGTCCCGGCCACCTCGACCACTAGGTCGACGCCCGTTCCGTTCGTGATCTCGCGCGCGACCTTGTGCCAGTCGGGATTGGTCTTGTAGTTGACGACGTGGTCCGCGCCCATCGCCCGGACGCGTTCCAGCTTCTCGTCGCTCGACGAGGTGGCGAGGACGCGGGCGCCGTGCATCTTGGCGAACAGGAGGGCGAACAGCGAAACTCCGCCCGTTCCCTGGACCAGCACGACGTCGCCGGCCTTGATCCCGCCCTGGCTGACCAGGGCGTTCCAGGCGGTGACGGCCGCGCAGGGAAGGGCCGCCGCCTGCACCGCGTCCAGGTGGCGCGGCGCGCGGACGACGCCTTCCTGGCTGAGGGCCATGAACTCCTGCAGGACTCCGTCGCGTGGGCCGCCGAGGGTTCCAGCCCAGTGAGCCTCGCGGAACGGGTCCGCTCGCCCACGTCTGGGCGAAGATCGGGCAGGCGAGGTCGCCCACGGCCACGCGCGAGACGCCGGGGCCGACGGCGATCACCTTGCCGGCCCCATCCGAGCACGGCACCAGGGGCAGCGCGCCGCCGCGGCGCGCCGTAGCCCGCCGCGCGACATCACGTAGTCCCGGTAGTTGAGCGACGCGGCCTCCATGCGGAGCAGCACCTCGCCGGGGCCAGCCTCGGGCGTCGGGCGCTCCGCGAGCCGGATGTTGTCCGGGCTCCAGCTGTCCTGGATCTGCATGACCTTCATGCTCGGCATGCGTGGGCTCCTCTCACGGGCGGACCTCGGGCGATGGCTCACGGGAAGGCATGCCAGCAGGCCGCCGCGGCCGGCTCCACCCCGAGCGTCGCCGACACTCGGCGATGCTGCCCGGCGGCCGGCGGGTCAGCGGCTCAGGATGGCGATTCCGGCCACCGTGAGCGCGGCACCGGTGGCCGCTCGCCACGTCACGCGCTCGCCGGCGAGGAGCCCGATCGGCAGCGCGAAGAGAGGCGAGGCTGACGAGAGCACCGTGCCCATCGTCACCCCAGCGTACTTGAGCCCCGCAAGAAACGCGACGGCGCTGAGCGCGGTGAGGGCGCTGAGGAGCGCGATGCGGCGGCCCACCACGCGACGCTGCGCCCAGAGCCCGCGCGCGGTTCCGCGGGCCCAGGGGTCGCCCACAGAAGAAGCGTGCTGAGCGGGAGGCGCACTGCCTGGATCGCCAGCGGATCGATCTCGCGGACCGGCGCCTTCATCAGTGCGGCGCTCACCGCCCAGGCGAGAGCCGCGACAACGGCGAGCCAGAGTCCCTGCCGCCGCCCTCGGCGGGGCCCGGGGTCCGCTTCCGCGCTCTCGCTGACGATGAGAACGAGTCCGCCGAGCGCCACGATCGAGCCCACCGCCAGGGGCAGGGTGATCCGCTCGCCGAACCACCAGAGCGCCAGGCCGCTGGCGACGAGCGGATAGCCCGCGGTGGAGATCGTCATGGCGCGCGCGAGACCCAGGAACTTGGTGCTTTCGAAGAACGCCGTATCGCCGATTCCGAGCGCGGTGAGGACGCTCAACACGAGGCAGACCCAGGCGAAGACGCTCACGTGCGCGAGTCCGGTGAGATCGCCGAACGCCAGCGCCAGCGGCACCAGGAGCACGCTCGCGCCGGCCGACCGGATGATGTTCAGCGACAGGCTGGGGAACTGAGCCGAAAGGTCGCGGGCGACGAGCGAGACCAGGGTCCAGGCGAGGGGCGGCGACGAGCGAGGCGGCCATCCCGACGCCCCGGTTCAGTCCGGATGGCTCCACGGCGCCCGACTCTAGCACGCGGTCGCCGGTCCTCCGGCAGAAGCGCGTGCGGACCGGTTCGGCCGCCGCCTCAACGCGGCGAGCGGCGGCGCTTGGCCCAGCGCTCCGCCAACTCGACGAACGCGCGGGCGACCGGGCTCCAGCTCCGCGATGTCCCGATCGTGCGATGATCGGGTCCGTGGAGTTGACCATCGTTGGAGCGGGCGCGATCGGCGGGCTCATCGGCGCGCATCTCTGGCGGGCCGGGCACCCTGTACGTCTGGTCGAGCGGGATGTCGCCCACGCGACCGCCATCCGCGACGCCGGCCTGGAAGTCGCGGGGCACGCGGCGTTTGTCGCCCGCGTTCCCCGTCCTGGCGCCGAGGCGGTGACCGGGCCGATCGGGATGCTCGTCCTCGCGGTCAAGACGCCCCAGACGGAGGAGGCGCTGGCCCCGCTCGTGCGCCACCTCGCGCCGGATGGCTGCGTCGTGTCGATGCAGAACGGGCTCGAGGAGGAGCGGATTGCCGCGCTGGTCGGCCGCGCGCGGACGGCGGCGGCCTTTCTCTCGTTCGGCGGCCACTACGAGCGGCCCGGCCGCGTGGTCTACAGCGGCCCGGGAACCCTTCGGGTGGGCGAGCTGGACGGCCGGTTGACCCCGCGCGTCATCGAGCTGGCCCGGATCCTGTCGGATTTCCATACCGCCTCGGCCACCGGAAACATCGTGGGCTGCCGGTGGGGAAGCTGCTCCTCGGCACCGTCTACTTCGCCACGGCGATGGTGGACGCCGACGTGGCGGACATCCTGGACGACGCCCGCGCCCGCAGGGTGCTCTCTGGGCTGGTCGGGGAGGGGCTGGCAGTGGCGGAGGCGCTGGGGATTGCCGTGGAGGACGTCGACGGATTCGATCCGCGCAGCCTGCGCGGCGGCGAGAGCGAGTCGGCGGCGGCGCGAGCGACGTGGGACGCCCACCGCGCGTACTGGGGCCGCAGTACCGCCGGGCCGCACCGGCATCTGGCGCGATCTGGCCGTCCGCAAGCGCCGCACCGAGGCGGGCCCGATCCTGGGAGCCCTGATCGCAGCCGCCGAGCGGGCGGGCCGCCCCGTGCCGCGCGTCCGCGCGATGCTGGCGCGCTACCCCGCCCTGGAGGCCGGCGCCCCTCGCGAGTGGGCGAACCTCGAGGCCCTGGCCAGCGCGGCCGGCTAGCCGCTGCCGTCCCGCCATCCGCGCGCCGTCCCGCCCTCAGGTTGGCTCCCGCCGTTGACGGTCGCGACGCCGATCACGTAGGCTGCCCTTGTCCGCACGACCCGCCGCCGTGGCTCGTGAGGAGCGGCGCGGAGACCTGACCGGGGCCGGGGTCTCGAGCAGCGACGACGCTCACCGAGCACGCGGAGTCTCGACCGACGCCAGAGGCAGGACGACGGTCGGAACGTGCGCTATCGCGGCGCGGCGGCCGCTCTGACAACGTTCGATCCGGGGGACCCGCGGGCGATCCGGGGCATCAGACATGGCCATTGACCGCGTGCTGGTCGAGGTGCTGCGCAACCATTACCAGGCCATCGTCGAGGACATGGCCCGCATCATGGAGCGCACCGCCTACACGACCTTCGTCAAGGGAGACGGCCGACTTCTCGACCGGGCTTGTCGCTCCCGGGGGCGAGTACGTGGCCTACCCTTGGAAGCTCGGGGCATCGTCCTACCTCGGTCTCAACATGAAGCACGCCCTCGACTACTTCGACCAATACGAGCCGGGCGACATCATCATCGCGAACGACGCCTACCTCACCGGCCCTCTCTGCACCCATCTGCCCGATGTCCACATCCTCCGGCCGATCTTCCACGGAGACCGGGTCATCGCGTGGGGATACGCGTTCGTCCACGCCTCCGACATTGGAGGAACCGTGCCGGCCAGCGTCTGGCCACGGGCGACCGAGATCTTCCAGGAGGGCTTCGCCTCCGGCCCACCAAGCTCTACCGCGCCGGTGTCCTCAGCCAGGACGTACGCAACGTCCTCCTCGACAACTGCCGGATCCCGGACATGGTCTGGGGCGACATCAACGCGATGTGCGCGGCGGTCAACTCATGCGACCGGCGGATGCAGGAAATGGTGACGAAGTTCGGTCTCGAGACGGTGACCGCGGGCATGGACGCGGTGCTGAACTACGCCGAGCAGCGGGCGCGCGCGGCCATCGCCCAGATTCCGGATGGGACCTATCGCTTCAGCGACTACATGGAGGACGACCTACAGTCCGAGGTTCCGATCCGGATCAAGGTCGCGCCTCACGGTGGCGGGCGACTCGCTCCATCTCGACTTCACGGGGTCCGACCCGCAGGTCGCCTCCGCGCTGAACATCGCCACCCACGGGGTGACCCACCCGTTCATCTGCCAGGCCATCATCGCCTACATCGTGACGATGGACCCGCAGATCCCCAAGGCGTCGAGCATCCTGCGCCCCGTGCGCGTGACCGCGCCCCCGGGAACTATCGTGCACAGCCTCTTCCCGGCAGCCATTGGTGTCCGCTACGCCACGGTGATCCGCGTGTTCGACGCGATCCCTGGGCGCCTAGGCCCAAGCCCTCCCCGGTCAGGTGCCGGCCGCCCGCCGGGGCCACGTCGCCGGTCGTCGCCTCGGTGCTGGACCCATTCACCGGACAGCGGCAGGTGCAGGTCGTCGAGCCCATGATCGGGGGCGGAGGGGGTCGCCCCAACATGGACGGCGTCGACGGCGCCGACTCCACGTCGGGCTACCTGCGGAACACGCCCGTCGAGTCGATCGAAGCCGAGGTGCCCATCGTCCTGCGGCGCTACCACCTCATCCCCGGCACCGGCGGGCCCGGCCGCAACCGGGGCGGGCTGGCCCTTCGGCTGGACTTCGAGTTCTCTCACCCACACTCCGATCGTAACTGCTCGTGGCATGGAGCGATTCAAGCTCGCCCCTGGGGACTCCATGGTGGCCGTGCGGGCACCTCGGGAGCTGCGTGATCAACCGCGGCACCGACCGGGAGCGGGACATCGGCAAGGTCGACGTGCTTCACCTGGAGCCAGGGGACGTCGTCAGCATCTTCGCGCCCTCGGGTGGGGATACGGCGATCCGCGCGAGCGTGACCCCCAGCGTGTGGGTGCCGACGTGCGGGCAGGGGCCGTCACGGTGGAACAGGCCCGGCAGCAGTACGGGGTGGTCCTCGTCGGCGGCCAGGTGGACCAGGCGGCCACCGCCGCCGCCCGGGCGGCCATGCCGCCGCCGGCGGAGGGGCTGTTCGACTTCGGCCCGGGACGCATGGCGCTGGAGCGGCGGTGGCCTCCCGCGCTGCAGGATGCGACGATCCGTCTCATCGAGACGGTGCCGCCCTCCGTTCGGGACTGGTGCAAGCACCGGATCTACGATCTGATCCAGGTCGTCGCCGCGACGCGGACGCCGACCGTCCAGGACGTCGACGAGGCGTGGCGGACGATCCGATCTCGCCTCACGCGGGCGCTCGCCCCCGACGGGACTCCGCGACTTGACGCGACTCCGCGCGCGGTGCCAACGCAGCGTCGCGGCTCCACGGACGCTTGGCGCACAACCAGCTCGACACCGCGCTCCCCGAGGCACAGCACCGTGACGCCACGCAGAGAGGATCGGTGACGCACATGTCCCAGAAGAATCCCGTTCCGCGCACCCTCACCCGACGCCACATGCTCGGCGTGCTCGGCGCGGCCGCGACGGTGATGCCGCGGCAGGCCCGCGCCCAGGCGACGAAGAGCGTCGACACGCTCAAGGTGGCCATCTCCGGGGATCCCGGCACGCTGCACCCGTGGATCACCAACGGGATGCCTCAGTTCTCGACGTTCTGGCCGACCATCTACGAGTCCATCCTCTGGCACGACGAGAAGATGGGCTTGGTGCCCAACCTGGCCGAGAAGTGGGAGGTGTCGGGCTCCGAGATCAAGCTCACCCTGAAGAAGGGTGTGACCTACCACAACGGCAAGGCCTTCGACGCCGAGTCGGTCAAATACGCCTTCGAGCAGATCACGGCGCCGACGTCCAAGTCGCTCTGGAAGTCGATGATCAACCCGGTCAAGTCGACGACGATCCACGACCGCCAGTCGATCACGCTGCACATGGAGAAGCCGTTCCGCTCCGTGCTCATGAACCTGGTGGTTGTCGCGATGATCGAGCCGGGCCACGCGCAGGCGGTGGGGGACAAACTCGCCGTCCAGCCGGTGGGGACGGGACCCTACAAGTTCGTCGAGTACGTGCCCGGCTCCCACCTGATCATCGAGCGAAACGACGCCTACTACGGCCCGAAGCCGAAGATCGCGCGCATGCACTTCCGGTGGATCGCCGAGAACGGCACCCGGCTCAGCGCGCTCGAGTCGGGAGAGGTGCACCTCATCAACAACGTGCCCCCGACCAGCTGGGGCGGGTGGAGGGGAACGACCGGCTGCGCCTCCACAACGCGGCGACCACCCGGATCATCTACATGGCGTTCCGCTGCGACCGACCGCCTCTCACGGACAAACGGGTCCGGCAGGCGATCAACTACGCGGTCGACAAGGAAGCGATCACCAAGACGCTCATGCGCGGCAAGGCGCAGCCGGCCACCAGCCCGATCGCCCCGGTGATCCTCGGAGGCGACGTCAAGCTGCCGCCGTACAACTACGACCCGGCCAAGGCGCGCGCCCTCCTGAAGGCGGCCGGGGCGGAGGCGCGACGCTCAGCCTCGGTGCCCCGAACGGGCGCTACATCATGGACCGGCAGGTGGCGGAAGCCGTCCAGGGCTACCTCCAGAAGGTGGGCCTCAAGACCACGCTGGAGACGCCGGAGTGGGGCACCTACGTCACGGAGTTCCTCAAGGGCGACAAGATGAAGTACGACATGCACCTCCTGGGGTGGGGCGTCATCACCATGGAGCCGGACTACCAGATCCGGGACCACTATCACTCGGCGAACAACCGACGGTGGAACGCGTACTCGAATCCGGAGTTCGACCGGCTGGCCGACGAGGCCGTCCTGGTGATGGATCGGGCCAAGGCTCGCGAGATGTACCACCGGCTGTTCACGACGATCTGGGAGGACGCGCCGTGGCTCTTCCTTCACTACCAGCCGGAGCTGATTGGCGCCGACAAGCGGATCACCGGCTTCACGCCTCTGCCTGACGAGTGGTTGCGGTTCGCGCCCATCGATCTGCCTGCGTGACCTGGCTGGACCCACGTGCGGGGCGGCCGCGACGGTGGCTGCCCCGCGCGGGCCCGGATGCAGTCGGGCCGATGACGCTCTCCTACGTCGCGAAGCGATCCCTGCACGCGCTCCTCCTGCTGTTCGGAGTCAGCCTGGTCGTGTTCCTGCTGCTCCACGCGGTGCCCGGGGATCCGGCCCAGCTGCTGCTCGGGGACCAGGCAACGCCCGAGCGAGTGGCCGAGGTGCGGAAGAGCCTCGGCCTCGACCGGCCCCTGGGCGAGCAGTACTGGCGGTTCGTGACGCGCGCCGTCCGGGGCGACTTCGGGCAGTCGATCCGGGCCATGCGCCCGGTCCTGCCGTACGTCCTCGAGCGCCTGCCGGCGACGGTCGAGCTCTCGCTCGGCGCCTTCCTCCTGGCGACCGGCCTCGGCGTTCCCATCGGAGTGCTCGCCGCGTTTCGTCGCCATTCCGGATGGGACCGGCTGTCTCTCAACGTGGCGCTCCTCGCCCAGTCCGCGCCGAACTTTTGGATCGGCCTGATCCTGATCGCGCTCTTCTCGGTCAAGCTCCGCCTGCTGCCGGTGTCCGGCCGTGGGAGCCTCTCGCACCTGATCCTCCCGAGCATCACGCTCGCGATCTTCTTCGTGGGGCTGGTGGTGCGCCTGACGCGCTCGGGCATGCTCGAGGTCCTGCGACAGGACTACGTCCGCACCGCGTGGGCCAAGGGCCTCCCCGCCCGGCTCGTCATCTTCCGGCACGCGCTCAAGAACGCCATGATCCCGATCGTGACCGTCCTCGGGCTGCAGGTCGGGACGCTGCTCGGCGGCGCGGTGGTGACCGAGACCGTCTTCGCCTGGCCCGGCATGGGCCAGCTCGCCGTGCAGGCGATCGCGCAGCGCGACTATCCCGTCGTGCAGGCGATCGTGCTGCTGCTCGGCGCTTGGCTTCGTGCTCATCAACTGGGCGGTCGACGTCTGCTACAGCCTGCTCGATCCCCGCATCCACCACGGGTGAGACGAGGATGGTCCGGCCCGCCGCGCGAGGAGCCGCCGAGACCACCCTCTGGCCCGGCGTCCGCCCGGTCCGGCCCTGGCTCCGGCGGCATCGGCGCACGCTCCTCGGGGCCCTGATCGTTTCGGGCGTGCTCGCCTCCGCGGTCGGCGCGAGCTTGCTCGCACCGCGGGACCCGCTCGCCCAGGAGATCATCGCGCGCCTCCAACCTCCGGGGTGGACGGACGGCGACGGCTGGACGGCGTGGCTCGGAACCGACCACCTCGGACGGGATCATCCTCTCGCGCCTGCTGTACGGCGGTCGCGTCTCGCTTCTAGTGAGTCTGGCGAGCGTCGCCGGGTCCCTCGTGATCGGGTCGATGCTCCGGGCTCGTCGCCGGGTTCTACGACGGGCCGGTGGGCACCCTCATTATGCGGCTCACCGACTTGCAGCTGGCATTCCCGTTCATCCTGCTGGCCCTGGCGATCGTGGCCCTGCTCGGCCCCAGCCTCGTGAACATCGTCGTCGTGTTCACCGTGACGTCCTGGCCCATCTACACGCGGGTCGTCCGGGGATCGGTGCTGGCGATCAAGCCGCAGGACTTCGTCGGGGCAGCCCGCGCCCTCGGCCGGCCGGAGTGGAGCATCCTCGCGAGGCACGTCGCACCGAACACCCTGGCGCCGGTGACGGTCATCGCGTTCTTCGAGATCGCCCGGATGATCATCACCGAGGCAGCGCTCGGCTTCCTGGGGCTCGGTGTCCAACCGCCCACGCCGACATGGGGTAACATGCTCGCCGATGGTCGCGACTACATCCGCGATGCGTGGTGGCTGTCGGCCTTCCCGGTCTGGCCATCATGCTGATGTCGGCGGGCGTCAACCTCCTCGGCGACGGCCTGCGGGACATCCTCGATCCGCGGTACCACTCGGACTGACATCGCACACCCTCGGGGAATCCGAATGTCGAATGGAAACCTTCCGCCTGGGCGTGGACATCGGTGGCACCTTCACCGACTTCGTCCTTCTCAGCGAGACGACCGGGCGTCTGGAAATCCCTCAAGGTGCCGAGTGTCCCCGGGACCCGGCCGCGGCGGTGCTGGCCGGCACGCAGGCCCCTTTCTCGCCCGGACCGGCGTCGAGGCCGGCGCCGTCTCCCTCTTCATCCACGGCACGACGCTGGCCGTCAACACGCTGCTCCAGCGGACCGGCGACCCCGTGGGGCTCATCGTGACCCGCGGGTTCCGCGACCTGCTCGAGCTGCGCCGTCTCCGGCTGCGCGAGGCTCAGAACTACTTCATGGAGAAGCCCGAGGCCCTCGTGCCGCGGCACCTGGTCCGCGAGGTCAGCGAGCGTCTGCTGACCTCCGGGCGGACTTACCGGCCTCTCGTGGCCGCCGAGGTGGAGACTGCGGCCGACGAGCTCGTCCGGGCCGGCTGCCGGGCCATTGCCGTGTGCTTCCTCCACAGCTACGCCGACGGCCGTCACGAGCGCGAGGCATCCGGCATCATCCGCGCCCGGCAGCCGGATGTGTACGTCTCGACCTCGCACGAGCTGTGGCCTCAGCGCCGCGAGTACGAGCGGGGACTGGTGACCGTGGTGAACGCCCACGTGGGTGCGCGCGTGCGGGAGTACTTCGCGCGGCTGGGCTCGGGCCTGCGGGGCCTCGGCTCCTGGCGTGCGCCGATCCTGTCCATGCGCTCGAACGGTGGTGTGATGACGGCGCGCTCGGCCGGCGACTTGCCGGTCCACACGCTGTTCAGCGGTCCGGCGGCGGGCGTGATGGGCGCGGCGTGGGTCGCGCGGCAGGCGGGCTGGGCGCATGTGATCACCCTCGACATGGGCGGCACGTCGGCCGACGTGTCGGTCGTGGACGGCGAGCCGGCCTATTCCACGGAGGCCAGCGTCGGCGAGTTCCCCGTCATCATGCCCTCCGTCGACATCTCGTCGATCGGGGCGGGGGCGGCTCGATCGCGCGGGTGGATTCCGGGGGCTTCTCAAGGTGGGTCCCCAGTCGGCGGGATCCGGATCCGGGGCCCGCATGCTACGGGCGGGGCGGCCTCCTCCCGACCGTGACCGACGCGTACGTCACCCTCGGGATCCTGCATCCGGAGCGATTCCTGGGCGGGGAGCTGCGCCTGGACGCCGAGCAGGCGCACGGCGCGCTGGACCGCCTGGGTGTGGAGCTTCAGATGGACCGCTATCAGGCGGCGTGGGCCATTCTCGAGGTGGCCACGGCGAACATGTACGCGCAGCTGACGCCGCTCCTCGCCAAGCATGGGGTGGACCCGCGGAGTACGCCTTCCTGCCGTACGGTGGGGCGGGTCCGACGCACGTCTTCCTGCTCGCGCGCGAGGTGGGGATCGCGCGGGTCGTCGTGCCGCCGCTCCCGGGCGCTCTCTGCGCGCTCGGGTGCCTGGTCGCCGACCTTCGGGCGGACTTCGTCGGCACCCTCAACGTCGAGTCGACGCACGCGGAGCCGGCCCGGATCGAGACCGCCTTCCAGGCGCTGGAGGCGCGGGCGCGGGAGTGGGTGACGGGCGAGGGGCTCCCGTCACGCAGCAGACGCTCGTGCGCTCCGCTGAGATGCGTTACAAGGGCCAGTCGTTCGAGATCAACGTGCCGCTGCCGTCGGGCCCTATCACGGACCTGGCGCCCGTCCTGGCGGCCTTCCATGTCGCCTACGAGCAGCTGTACGGCTACGTCGATCGGACAGCGCCCCTGGAGTTCGTGGACCTGCGCCTGCAGGTCGTGGGGGCGGTGCCGAGACCGCCGTCTCCGCCGGGATCGGCGGTCGTGCCGCGACTGGTCGATCCGCCCGACACGCGTCGCGTCTATCTGGACGGCGGCTTCGTCGACGCCGGCGTGTTCCAGCGGGCGGCGCTGCGGCCGGGAGACGGCTTCGCCGGGCCCGCGGTCATCGAACAGTACGACACCACCTTGCTCGTGCCGACCGGCTACCGGGTCCACATGGACGGCTGGGGAAACCTGATCGGGGAGGCTGACCGCTCATGAAGCACCGCGCGATCCTCGTGGAAGTGCTCCGGAACCGATTCCAGGCGATCGTCGAGGAGATGGGCGCGCTCATCCTGCGGGCCGGCCACACCGTCTTCGTCAAGGAGACGGCCGACTTCGGCGCGGCCATCGTGTCGAACGGCGGAGAAGTCGCGGCCGCTCCCGTGTCGACCGGCGTCGCGCTCATGGTCGGCATGCCCTGCGACACCGCCGCCGGCCTCTCGCAAGCGCTGGGCGAGGAGGAGGGTGACATCTTCCTCTCCAACGACGTGCACGCGACCGGCGGCATGGCCACCCACCTGCCGGATCTGTTCTGCTGGAAGCCGGTCTTCCACAGCGGGCGGCGCGTCTGCTACGTGTGGACGTTCATGCACTGCTCCGACATCGGCGGCCGCGTGCCGGGTTCGATCTCGCCGGCCAACACCGACATCTTCCAGGACGGCCTCCGCATACCAGTCACGAAGCTGTTCCGGCGCGGCGCCGTGAACCAGGACGTCCTGCGCCTCTTCATGGCCAACTGCCGCATCCCCGACCAGAACTGGGGCGACCTCAAGGCGCTGGTCGCCGCCCTCAACACGGCCGAGAAGCGGATCGTGGAGCTGGTCACTCGCTACGGACTCGACTCAGTGCAGGACGGCATCGAGCAGGTGCTCGACTACGCCGAGGGCCAGGCCCGAGAGGCCTTCCGCCAGATCCCCGACGGGACCTACGAGTTCTGGGACTACCTCGAGGGGGACGTCGGCGGCGCCCAGCCGATCCGGATCAAGCTGGCGATGCAGGTTCGCGACGGCGAGCTCCGGATGGATTTCTCGGACACGGATCCCCAGACTCGCAACTCCTACAGCCTCCCGACCCACGAGCGCCGTGGCTACTGGCAGATCGCCTTCGGGCTCGTGAATTTCCTGCGGTCGACTCGCTCCGGACCTGGCGTACAACTCGGGCCTGGTCCGGCCGATGGCGCTCGTCGCACCGCGGGGCAGCCTGCTGAACCCGGAGCCCGGCGTGTCGGTGGGAAACCGGTCGGCCACGCAGGTGCGCCTGCTGGACGTCGTCACCGGTGCCCTGGCGCTGGCGCGCCTCGACCTCATCCCGGCGGCCGGCGCCGGGCAGGCGTCGATCATGGTCGTCCAGCTGCCGGACCTGGAGACGGGCGGCAACAAGGTGAGCGTGGTGCAGCCTCTCATGGGCGGTTCCGGCGCGCGCCCGACCGGCGACGGGATCGACGGGATCGACTACGCGTGGGGGTTCCTCCGAAACGTGCCCGCGGAGACGATCGAGGGCGAGATGCCCATCCTGATCGAGCGGTACGCCCTCCGGGCGGACTCCATGGGAGCCGGGCGGTTCCGGGGCGGGGCCGGCATCGAGCTCGAGGTGAAGGTCTTCCCGCCGAACGCCAGCGTGGCGTCGCGGGCGATGGAGCGCTATCACTTCCGGCCCTGGGGGCGCGGGGGCGGCGGGTACGGGGCGACCGGCTACACGCGGCTCAACCCCGGAACGCCGGCTGAGCGGGAGATCGGGAAGATCGACGTGCTCCACCTGGAGCCAGGGGACGTCCTGCGAGTGGGGACGCAGGGTGGCGGCGGGTACGGCGACCCTCCAGCGCGAGCCCGAGCGGGTGCTGGCCGACGTGCGTGCCGGCGTGGTGAGCGCGGGCATGGCGCGTCAGGCATACGGCGTCGTCGTCGACGGCCAGACCCTCGACGGCCAGAGCCACGGCGGCGCTGCGCGCCGAGCTCGGCCGGCGGAGCCGCCCCGACGTGGCGCCGGCGTTCGACTATGGTCCGGAGCGTGAGGCCTACGAGCGCGTCTGGTCCGATGACGTGCGCACCGCCCTGATCCTCGCGAGCTCCGGCCCGCACTCGGGCCGTCTCCAGCGGTTCCTCATGGACCGCGTGACGCGGCTGCTGGACGAGTGGGCCCGCGACGGCAGGCCGATCACCTCCGACACGGTGCCGTCGGCAGTGGCCTCGACCTTGGCCAGCCTGGAGCACCGGTAGCCGCGCGAATCCGCGCAGGCCGACCTACCGCGAGGCGGGCCCTCCCGCGGGTTTGGGCTCCAGCCGGCCCGCCGCCGTCGCCATGTGGGTCCGACCGCAGTGGGCACCTCCGGTCACGAAGAGCACCTCGCCCGTGATCCACCCGCTCCGCCGGGAGGCGAGGAAGAGCACGGCCTCGGCGATATCGTCGGCCGCTCCGGTGCGGCCGAGCGGGGTCGCCGCCAGCATGTCGCGGACGTAGGGTGCGCGACCGGCTCCCCCTTGCGGGCGACGGTGTCCATCACCAGGCCGGGTGCCACCGCGTTGACGCGGATCCCGTGGGGGCCCAGCTCCGTGGCGAGCACCTCCGTGAACATGTTGATCGCCGCCTTCGAGCCGCAGTAGTGCGCGGCCCCGGCGCGCGCCGAGGTGGATGCCCCTGACGAGATGTTCACGATCCGGCCGGCGGCGCCGCGCCCGACCATCTCGCGCGCGACCGCCTGGCAGCAGAGCATGGTGCCCTTCACGTTGACGGCGAAGACGCGATCCCACTCCTCCTCGCCGACCTCGAGCACCGGGCTCACCGGCACGTAACCCGCGAAGTTGACCAGGCACGTCGACGGGGCCGAGCCCCCGCCGACCCTCGGCGAGCGCGGCCTCGACGTCTGCCCGGCGCGTGACGTCGCCCGGCAGCGCGACGACCGTCGCGCCGCGCGCGCGCGCCAGGCGCGCCGTCTCCTCGAGGGCGGGCGCCGCCGAGGTCGGTCAGCAGGAGCCGCGCGCCCTGGGCTGCGAACGCGAGCGCGCACGCGGCCGAGCCGGCCGCCGGCACCGGTGAGCATGACGACGTCGTTCGCGAACTCCATGCGGGATCCTCCAGTGGGTTGGCGTTGGGTGGCGTGGGTTGGCGTCAGCGGGGCAGGATGCGGCGGAGGTCCACGCCGCGAGCCACCACGAGCGCGCCCACCACCAGGGTGAAAGCGAAGAGGATCAGGAGCGCCGACAGTGCCGCGATGGTCGGATCCTGCCACTTCTCCATGTAGAGGAACATCCTCGATGGGGAGGGTATTGTTCGCCCCGCGGGTCAGGAAGATCGAGCTCTCGACCTGGTCGAACGACACGAGGAAGGCGAGGAGCGCGCTCACGACCACGCCCGACCGGATCTGGGGGAGCACGATCCGCCAGATTGCGGTCCATCGAGAGGGCGCCGAGATCCTGGGCCGGCCTCCTCCAGCGCCGCGGTCGCAGCCCCGACCAGGTTCGCGGCCACGATGTTGATGACGAACGGCAGCACGACGATGGTGTGAGCGAGGATCAGGGGCAGCATCCCGCCCTGGATCCCGAGCCGCGCGAAGAAGATGAACCACCCGACCCCGAGCACGATCTTCGGCATGACGATCGGGGACAGCAGGAAGGCCTGGAGCGCATCCCGACCCGGGAACCGGCCGCGCACCAGCACGACGCCGCCGGCACGCCCGTGGCCAGGGCGAGCCCCGTGGCCGCCACGCCGACGGCCAGGCTCCGCAGGAAGGCGCGGCCGAAGGCCGGCTGGTCGAGGAGATGGACGTACCAGCGGAGGGACAGTCCTGGCGGCGGGAAGATCCGTAGGCCACGCTGGAGAACGAGTAGAGGACCACGATCCCGAGGGGCAGGAGGATGAACCCACGCCGAGCCCGAGCACGGTCCAGAGAGCCGCGTCTCGGCGCCGAGGTCGACACGGCCTTCACGCGACCGTCGGCAGGCGCCGCAGCAGCCGGTTCACCGCCCACACCGACTAGTGACCGACAGCGCGAGGAGGGCGACGCTGGTGACGGCCCCTTCGGGCCAGTTGATCTCGACCGTGCTGTTGTAGACCGTCAGCGGGAGCACCTGGACGCGCCCCCGCCCAGGAGCTGCGGCGTGACGAACGCGGACAGGGCGAGCGTGAAGCAGATCACGCCGCCCGAGGCCACGCCCGGGAGCGTCAGTGGCAGCGTCACGCGCCAGAAGGTCGCCCACGGTCCGGCACCGAGGTCCCGCGCCGCCTCCTTGAGCGAGGTGTCGAGCTTCCCCAGCACGCTGTGAGATCGGGAAGATTGCGAACGGCAGCATGATGTGCGTCAGGCTGATCACCACGCCCTGCATGTGTGAAAAGGAGGCGCACGGGCTCCTCAATCAGCCCGAGCCGGAGGAGCGTCGTATTCACCCAGCCCCTGGTTGGCCAGGGAGGATCAGCCAGCCATAGGTACTGGACGACCCACGCTGATCATCAGGGGACAGAAGAGGACCACGGCCAGCCCGGCGCGGACGCGCGAGCACTGCGCACCCGCGTGTGGAGGGCATAGGCGAGGGGATAGCCGATCAGCAGGGCGAGGGCCGTCACGGTTCCCGCGAGCAGGAGCGACGTGCTCACGATCCGTGTACGAGAACGGATCGGTGAAGAACGCGACGTACGTGTCGAGGTCCAGACCGGCAGGATGCGGCCGTCCTTGAAGCGGTGGAAGCCGTTCACGAGGTACACGCCGAGGGCACTACGTAGAGGCCCGCCGTCAGGCGCGAGGACGGGCATCAGCAGGCCGGCGGCCAGCCAGCCCGCGCATCCTCATGCGGGCACCGTCACTGCCTGGTCGCCGTCCCAGCCCACCGCCACCGCGTCTGCCCACCTCGAAGGCGCGGTCCCGTGCGCGTAGGGCACCGCGGCGTGGAGGCGGAGCCCAGGGGAGAGCGAGGCGGTACTTCACAACGCGACCCGGAAGGCGCGGTCCTCCACGCGACCGGTCAGGGCGTCCACCGGCCCGTCGGGGCGGCGCGACCCGGACCCGCTCGGGCCGGACGCAGAGCGGTGACCCTGGCGCCCGCACGTTCCCAGCCTGGCTCGGGCCGGACACGCGGTCACCGACCCGGGCGACCAGCCCGTCGCCGTCGGCGCCCTCGACCACCGCCTCCATCAGGTTCGCGTCCCCGATGAAGCCGGCCACGAAGCGCGTGGCCGGGCGCTCGTAGATCCTCGAGCGGCGTGCCCGACCTGCTCGAGATGCCCGCTCGACATCACGCACGATGCGGTCGCTCATGGCCAGAGCCTACCGCCCTGGTCGTGGGTGACGTAGATGAAGGTCGTGCCCAGAGCCCCGCTGGAGCCGCTTCAGCTCCTCCTGCAGCTGGATGCGGAGCTTCAGGTCGAGGGCGGACAACGGCTCGTCGAGGAGGAGGACGCGCGGCTCGTTGACGAGGGCGCGCGCGAGGGCGACCGCTGCTGCTGGCCGCCCGACAGTTCGCCGATGCGCCGGGCTCCAGAGCGAGCCAAGCTCCACTCGTTCGAGCGCCTCGGCGACGCGGCGCAGGAACCTCGGCACCCGGGAGGCGGCGCATCCGCGAGGTCGAAAGGCCACGTTGTCGAACACGGAGTAGTGGGGAAGAGGGCCCAGCCGTTGGAGAGAGGCCATGTTGGTCTCGCGGCGGTTGGGCGGGAGCCGGCCCATCGACCGGCCACCGATCAGGATCTCGCCCTCGTCGCACGCTCCTCGAAGCCGCCGATGACCCGGAGGGTCGTTGGTCTTGCCGCAGCCGGACGGGCCGAGGAGCGAGAAGAACTCCCCGGCCCGCACCGTGGAACGACACCGCCTCGACGGCGACGACCGCGCCGAAGCGCTTCGTGATCGCCCGAACGTCGACGTCCGCTCGCCGATGCACCATCTGGTGCGCGGAGGACTACCATGCCGGACTTGACCTCCTCCTCCCACCGCGAGCGCCTACTCGCCTGGCCTTCCTGGCCCATCCACGGCCCAGTCGAGCCAGATCGCGGTCTCGATCACCTTCGGGTTGAACGCCGGATCCATCTGCTGGGCCAGCGTCGGAGTCAGGGAACGCGGGGATCTTGTTCGTGAGCTGGGCGTCCCGCGGAGTTGTTCTCAGGCAGTCATCAGCTCGCTGATGATCTCTTCGGCGACCTTGATCTGGTCCGGCGTGCTGCGCCTTGACGATCTGGAGGTACAGCGGGAAGCGCGATCGCGCCCTCTTTCGGAGTTCACGAAGCCCAGCGGCGCGCCCTCGTCCGCCCAGAACTTCCAGATGCCGGCGCGAACCACGGGGCGATCTGCGCCTCACCAGTCACAACGATGTTCTTGAGCGCGTCGTTCGCGGTCGGCAGCGCCGGATGTTCCGGGCGTGCTCGGTCCACAGGCGAAAGCCGGGATCCACGCTCTGCTCGTTGCCGCCGTTGAGCCGGGCCGCGAGCACGAGCGGGACAACAGATTGTTGTCGAAGAACGTCACCTTTGCCCTGCCACTTCGGGTCCCACAGCGCGGTCCACGACGTGTTGGCGGATCCTTGACGAGGTTCTTGTTGGCACATAGGCCCGACGTGGCTGACCGAGAACCCGAGGCCCCGGTTGCCCGGCCGGCGCAGGCCCGAGCCGTTCGGCTAACCAGCGCCGGGATGCGGGCCGGGTCCATCGGGACCCACATGTCGTCGGCATCGCCCGCGGTTCGCGAGATCGACGTTGAAGTAGCCGAAGTTGACGAGCGGCGCGTTGGGGTCCGCCTGCTTTGCCGCCAGCATCCTTCGGGTAGACGTCGCCGCGTTCGTCGACTCCCGGAATGTCGATCTCGACGTCCGGGTGCGTCTTGAGGTAACGCGCGACCACCTCGCGGGGGACGACGCCTGGTTGGCGCCGGCCCAGATGAACATGGTCAGCTTCACCCTTCGCCGCCGCGCGCGCGGGCGGAAGCCGACCAGGCCGACGGCGAGCACCGCGGCAAGGGGCGATCGCCAGGACGAGCCACAGACGGGTGCAGGGCGTGCCACTCTCATCGAGGTCACTCCCGCCGGCCCGGGCCGGCGCGTGACGCGCGCGGTTCGCGGACGGGGCCGCCGGCATCGTATCGCCGACCACGCCCGGATGGGTCAAAGGGCCCGGAGCAGCCCTGGATTCAGACTCGCGCTGGGCTGCTTTCGCGGGGTCTTCCGGACTCCGTGTGCGCCTCCCGGCTCCGACGTATGCGACCAGAGCAGGCCGCGCTAGGTCCTCTGGCGAGCCGATGACCACGACGCCCGTTTGCGGCGGGTGACACGGGATCCGCGCGTCACGGCTTCCGCCTGGCGCGGAACTCGCCCTCGAGCTTCCAGGTCTTGCCGTCGGGCTGCAGCGCTTCCCCGAGCCAGTGAAACGAGTCCGGCGTGATCTCGGTGAAGCGCCAGCGCGTCATGGGTGCCAATCGGCTCGGTGCCCATCTGGACGATGTCCTTGCCGCTCCACCGGCCGATCTGTTCCTCGCCCGGTGCCCCGCCACCGGATTGATCCAGGAGATGCGCCAGAGCCTGAATCGATGCGTCCACACACCGCAGCGTGGTGCCGCCACATGTTCATGCTCCCTGTCCGGGCCGGCGCGTGCGCTTTTCCGCTCTGGCATGATCCAGACGTCCTGCACCGCGCGGCCCTCGAGGATCCGTCCGGCATGGACCTCCCCCTTGATGCCGCGCGAAGACACGTCGTTCCCCAGTAATGGAGGACGTCGAGGTCCCAGCTTGCCGCAGAGCCAGCTCGTAGACGTCCGCCGATTCGGGAATCTCGGAGAGCAGGCCCTGGGCGTTCAACATGGCGTGGAAGTTGCCGCATGGTCGGTGCGCCGCTGGCATCGTCGTCGATCGGCTCTCCTCTTCGGGTCAGGAAAGCAAGGTGTTCATCGCGTGCAGTCTTCGAAGCAATGGCCCTGCATCGCCGCGCTCAGGTGCGATCGACGGACCCGCGGATCCAACCGTCGGTGCGTTCCCGTGACGGCGGGCTCGTCGAGATCAGGAGGGCGTCTGCGCGGCGCCCCGTGGTTCGCTCCGGAGACCTCGGCCGGGGCACAGCCCGTCGATGCCGCTCGCGAGATCGCGGCGTTCCCACCGACCCGGTGGTACCACGCCAACGTCAACCTTCGGTGACCGAGTCAACCAGTGAGACCCCGGCGCTTCGGGCGTGTGAAATCCGGCAATCGCCCGGATGCTCAGGCACTGCCTCTCGGGCGGATGCTCCAGGCCTGCCTCTCGGGGGCTTGCGGCTCGGCGGTTCCCGGCGACCGCGCGCTCACTGTTCGGCGCCGCGGATCGAGCTCGATCACCGGGGCGAAGGCGCTCGATGCCTTCCTCCGTCGCGGGGATCCAGCATGCAGCACGACGTGGCCGACGCCGGCGGCCGGAAGCGCGAGGAGCCTGGCGGCGATCTGCCTCCGGCGTGCCGCCGAGCGTGCCCATCGGCGAGGGCGGGCGCGGTCCGCTCCCGGGCCGGACGATCACCCCGACAGTGCGGCCGAGCGTTGTCGGCATCCCGCCGACCGTGGCGCACGCGGCGTCGAGACGGGCGAACGGCTCCGCGAGACCGCTCCACGCCGGGATGCCAGGCGGTGACGAAGCGCCATCGCCCCAGCGGGCGGCCAGGCGCATCATCCGCGGCTGGTAGGCGGCGATCCAGATGGGCGGCCCGGCCGGCCGCGGCCTGCGGGCGGAGCTCGCACGCGCGCGCCGCGTGATAGCGCCCGGCGAAGTCCACGCGCCCCTCGCGGAGGAGCGGGACGAGGATCTGCAGCACCTCCTCGAACCGGTCCACGCGGTGGTCGTACGGGATAGCCGAACGCCGCGTACTCCGGCGGGTGCGAGCCGCAGCCCGAGGCCGAGGATCAGCCGGCCCCCGCTCACCTCGTCGGCGGTGGCGGCCATCTTCGCGAGGAGCGCCGGGTTGCGGAACCCGGCGCCGAGCACGAACGTCCCGATCGCCGACGCGGCGGGTGCGCGCGCGGCGAGCGCGTCTGAGCGAGCGTCCACGCCTCCCACGTCCCCCGCGGCTCGCCCTCCGGAATGCCCCAGTACGGCGACTGGCCGATGACGCAGGTGGTCGGGGACGAACAGCGCGTCGAGCCCGACCGACTCGGCGAGGACTCGGCGAGCCGCGCGAGCTCCGGCCAGCGCGGCAGCCACCGGTCGCCCAGCCAGCCTTCCATGACGGGCAGGAACAAGCCCAGCTGCAGCATGCGTGCGCTCCGTTCGCGCGAGTTCCGCGATCGTAGCCAGTCGGGCCGCGCGGCCAGTTGGCCTTGCCGGACCTTCGGCCGCGGACTAGTATGCGCGTGGACACGCGTCCGGCATGGACGCGAGCGAGGCTCGATCGGTTGCGCGCGCAGGATCCGTCAGGCGGATGTGGCCGCGGCGGTGCTCGTCCATCCACCGAACCTGCGCTACCTGGTCGGGTTTCACATTCGAACGCGTACTCGCGCCCGTTGACGCTCGTCGTCCCGGCGGACGGGTGACGCCGACGCTGCATCGTGCCGCGTCTGGAGGAGACTGCAGGCGCGGGAGATGACCGGCGTGCAGCCGACGTCCGCAGCTACGTCGAGTGGGACGAGGGGCTCGGCGGCAGGCGGTCGGCCTCGACGGCGGAGTGGCTCGCGCTGCTGACGCGGCGTGCTGACCGAGCGCGGCTGAGCGGCGCGCGGCATCGGCCTCGAGCAGGCTACCGGTCTCCGGCGCCGCCGAGCGCGGCCTGACCACCGCGCCTGCCCAGCGTCGGCCGTGGTCCGACGCGAGCGGCTGGGTGGAGCGCCTGCGGCTCTGATCAAGAGTCCCCGAGGAGGTGGAGCATCACCGCCGGGCCGGTCAGCTGGCCGCTGCGGGGCTGCGACGCCGGCTTCGCCGCGGCGCGCGCCGGACGCCACCGAGCTCGAGATCAAGGGCGCCAGCATCGCCGCCGTGCTTCACCGGAGGGCGCCCGCCGCTGTTCCGACCCTGGCGGTGGCGGCCGCCGGGAACGCGCTGGTCGGGCGAGCGGATCGCCGCGGTGCACGCGCCGGCGCGGGCCGGCCGCTCAAGCCAGGCTGGATCCGGTGTTCGTCGTCCTCTCGGCGTCGGTGGAGGGCTCGCACTGCGAGCTGTCGCGGACGATCGTCGTCGGCGACGTGCCCACGGAGATCGCAGCGCGGCTGGTTCCGGTCGGCGGCGCGGGCGCACGAGGCGGCGCGGGCGACGGGCGCGTGCCCGGAACGCCGGCGAGTGATCTCGACCGGGCGGCGCGCGGCGCGCTGCGAGAGGATGGGCTGGCCGAGTACCTCACGATGCGGACCGGCCACGGCTCGGCCTCGCCCGGCGTGGAGGCGCCGAACCTGGGCGCGGGCGACGAGACGCCGCTCGAGGCCGGCATGGTGATCAGCATCGAGCCGGGCGTGCTGCATCCCGGCGCCGGCGGCGCGCTGTGGGCGGACAACTACGTCATCACGTCGCGCAGGGAGTGGACGGTCTGACCGCGTACCCGGTCGAGGTCGACGTAGGCGCCCGACGGCGTTGAGCCGCGCGGAACGAGCGCGAGCGAGACCCAGATGAACGAGGGAGAGAACGATGCGGCGAGAGACGCTGGGCAGTCGATCGGTGGCCACGCTGGCCGTGCTCGTCGGGCTCGCGCTGGCGGGGCCGGTGGCGGCGGCGCCGGCGGGGACCGTCACCTTCGCGATTCCCTCCGAGCCTCCGACCGTCGACCCGGCCATCGAGGTGGCCGGGCCCCGGGTACCGCGTGCTGTTCCAGCTCTACGAGGGCCTGCTCGAGTACCGCGGGAACACGACCGAGCTCGCGCCCGGCGCTCGCGCAGTCGTGGCAGGTCGCTCCCGACGGCGCGTCGATCGAGCTCAAGCTGCGCCCCGAACGTGAAGTTCCACGACGGATCGACGCTGCGACGCCGAGACGGTGAAGGCATCGATCGATCGGACCAAGGCCGTCAACCGGGCGGCGCCTTCTTCCTCACAGACGCTCAAGGAGGTCCAGGTGGTCGACCCGATGACCGTCCGCCTGGTGGCCACGCCAGCCGTCGGTCTCGCTGCTCTACGGCCTGCCCAAGGTGTTCATCACCGGCAAGGCGCACCTGGCCGACGCCGATCGCGGCGCGGCGTTCTTCGCGACGGGCGCGAACGGGACCGGGCCCTACCGCCTGACCCGGTGGGAGAAGGGCCAGCAGATCGTCCTGCGATCACTTCGCGGACTACTGGCGGCGGCTGGACAGGGAACCATGCCGCCCAGGTCATCCAGCGCGTCGTCCCGGCGGCGGGCACGCAGCAGCTCCTGCTCGAGCGCGGTGACGCCCACCTGGTGGTCCTCGCCTCCATCGGCATCACGCCAGGACCCGAAGGAGCTGGCAGCCAAGCCGGGCGTGAAGATGGTGGAGACCCGGCATTCCGGGTGACCGTCATCTCGATGAACACCCAGAAGGGCCCGCTCAAGGACGTCCGCCTCCGCAAGGCGCTCCAGGCCGCCTTCGACTACGAGGGCATGGTGCAGGTCTACAAGGGGTACGCGGAGATCCCGAACAGCCCGATTCCCAAGGGCTTCACGGCCGCATACGAGCCCGAGACTGCCGCCGTTCAAGCGCGACGTGGCGCTGGCCAAGCGGCTCCTCGCCGAGGCGGGGTATCAGGGCAAGCCGCTCACCCTGTCCGTTCGTCTACACCGAGACCGAGCCGCAGGCGCGGCTGGCCGGGCTCCTCATGCAGCAGGCGCTCCAGGAGCTCCGGGATCACGCTGCAACCTCGAGGGGAAGCCGCTTCGCCACGCTGGCGGCCCAGATCGCCAACCTGGAGACCGCGCCGCGACATCCAGGCGACCTTGACGATGACGCCGCGCGGTCGGCGCGATCCCGGCGAGCTCCTGCGAACGCTCTACTCGGCGGCAACGCCGGCAAGTCCTTCAACTACTCTTGGTACGCGAGCGCGGACGTGGACCGACTCCTCGCGCGAGGCGGACCGGCACCTTCGACGACGCCAAGCGCATGGCGCTCTATCGCGAGGTGGCGCGGAAGCTCATCGACGACGCGCCATCGATCTGGGCCGGCGTACCCGAAGCTCGTCGAGGTGATGCGCGACGACGTTCAGGGCTACACGTACAGTCCGCTTGAACTACAGCGGGATTTTCTCCTTCTACCCGATCTGGCTCCGGCGCTAGGGACGCCTTCCCTGTCGCCGTCGCCGGCCGGACGGCGGTGCGGGCGGTGTCGCTGACGACGTTCCTGGTCCGGCGGCTGAGCGGGGTGATCCTGGTGATCCTCGGGATCACCCTGGTCACGTTCGTCACGCTGCACATTTTCCCGGCCGACCCGGCGCGGCTCTTGGCAGGGCCGGGGCGCGACGACGGATCAGATCCGCGCCATCCGGCCAGGACCTCGGCCTGGACCGGCCGTTGCCCGTCCAGTACGCGCGGTACCTCCGCGACCTCGTCCACGGAAACCTCGGCCGCTCGATCCAGACCGGGCAGCCGGTCGCCGACGATCTCGTGAAGCGCCTACCGGCAACGCTCTGAGCTCGCCGCCGTGACGATGGTGGTGTACATCGCCCTGTCCATCCCGCTCGGGATTCTCGCCGCGCGTGACTCGCGGCCGATGTCCGGACCTGCTGATCCGGCTCGTCTCCGTCGGCGGGCCTCGCCATCCCGCCGTTCTGGCTGGGCTTCCTGCTCCAGCTCGTCCTCTACCGCGAGCCTCGGCTGGCTCCGGCAGGCCGTCGGGCGCATCGCGCCGAGCCTACGCCCCGCCGCCGTTCGTCACCGGGTTCCTACCTTCTCGATGCCCCGCTCGCGGGCGACTGGACGGTCCTCGCCAGCGCGGCGGTCCAGTTGATCATGCCGGTGACGTGCCTCGTGCGTGTCGCGCCTGGGCGTCGGCGTCAAGCTCACGCGGACGAGCATGCTCCGAGGTGATCGGCTCCGACTACGTGCGGACGGCGCGGGCCAAGGGTCTCGCGCGAGCGGGCGGTGCTCGTCGCGGCACGCGCTCCGGAACGCGCTGATGCCGCGTCGTCACAGCGTTCGGCGTCCAGCTGGGATACCTGCTGGGCGGCACGCTCGTGGTGGAGGTGGTGTTCGGCTGGCCCGGGCATCGGCCAGTACGCCATCGGCTCGATCACCGCCGTGGACTTCCCGGCGATCATGAGCGTCACCGTCGTGATCTCGGTGTTCTTTCGTGCTGGCCAACCTCGTCGTCGACGTGCTCTACCTCTATCTCGATCCCCGGCTCCGGAGCGCCTGAGTTGGCGCGGCCGGCGTGACGCGCGCTGTGGGGCTGGGGCGGCGCCACCGCTGCTGATCCTGGCGCTCCGTTGCCGCGGCCCCGCCCTGTCGCGCCACGATCCGAACCGGATGAACATCGCCGCTCGCGCTCAAGCCGCCGTCCGCCGTTCCACTGGTTCGGCACCGACGAGGCCGGGCGGCGACATCCTGAGCCGGGTGCTCCACGGGGGCCGCGAGTCGATCACGGCCGCCCTGGTGGTCATCGCTGGCGCGCGCTCGTCGATCGGGATCGTGGTCGGCGCGCTGGCCCGGGCTGGCTTCGCGGGACGGTCGACGAGGGCCTGATGCGCGCCACCGACCTCTTCTTCGCGTTCCCGCCCCTCGTCCTGGCGATGGCCATCACGGCCGCGCTCGGGCCGAGCCTCACGAACGCCGTGATCGCGGCCATCGTCGTGTGGTGGCCGACGTACGCGCGGCTGGTCCGCGCCGAGGTCCTGCGCGTGCGAGCAGAACCTCTACGTCGAGGCGGGCCGCGCCCTCGGGCTCTCCGACTGCCGCCTGCGTGCTCCGCCACGTGCTGCCCCAGACGTGGGGCGTGCTGAACGCCCGCGCGACGGTGGACGTCGGCTACACGATCCCTGTTCATCGCCACGCTGGGCTTCGTCGGCCTGGGCTCGAAGCCCCCGACGGCCGAGTGGGGCGCCATGATCGCTGGCGCGCGCACGTACTTCCTGGACTCGTGGTGGACGATGACGCTTCCCCGGTCTGGCCCTGTTCGTGACCGTGATCTGCCTCAGCCTGCTCCGGGCGACGCGATCAACGACATCGTGGGCCTCGGGGCGGAAGGTGACGGCCGGCGGGCGTGACGGTCAGTCAGCATGACGGAAGGAGGCCAGCCAGCATGGCGCGAGCACGCGACATCGATCCGTGGCCGCACATCGCCCGCGTGGTGGCGCGGGCCTCGGACGGCGGGGCAGCCGCGCGCGATGTTCGCCGCGCTCGACCAGGCGATGGGCGCGACCCTCGGGCACCGTCTCGTTCACCGTCCTGCGCTATCACCCGGACGCGCAGGAGTCCGAGCGGCTCTACACGAGCCAGGGCGCCGCATACCCGGTCGGCGGCCGCAAGGCCGTCCGGCCGACCCGTCCACCGCGCGCGTCTTCGGCGAGCGGCGGCCCTACATCGGGCGCACGGCGGCGGACATCCGGGCGCTGCTTCCGCGACGCCGGAGCTGATCCTGTCGCTCGGGTGCGAGTCCGTCCTCAACCTGCCCGTGCTGTTCGACGGGCGCGTGCTCGGGACGGTCAACCTGCTGCACGAAGCCCGGCTGGTACGACGAGGGCGATCTGCCGCTGCGGTCTGACCTTCGCGGCGCCTGGCGGTCGCAGGCTTCCTTGGCGGCCGCCAGGGCAGGCCTGGGGCCGGCAACGCTGCGATCGACCGCCACGCCGCGAGGTGGAGCCCGCGACCGCGGGTCAGCGCGCGGCCTAGCCGCCTGAGCAGGACGGCCTACAGCCGATGCTGGTAGACGGCGCCGGCCTTCATCACCAGGTGCAAGGCGCTCCGGGTCCTGGAACAGTCGCAGGTCGTCGAGCGGGTTGCCGGCGACGGCGATGAGGTCGGCCTCCTTGCCGGGCTCCGACCGTGCCGATCCGGTCGTCGAGCCGGAGTAGCTCGGCGTTGACGCGGGTGGCCGAGACCAGCACGTCCATCGGCGTCATCACCTGGCCCTTGAGCTCGAGACTCGAGCGGGCGATGAGGCCGCCATGTCGCCGAGGAGATCGGAGCCCGAGGCCGATCTTGCAGCCCGCCCGGTAGGCGGGTGACAGGCCCTCCACGCTCCGGTCCCGCGCCTGCTCGATCTTCCGCAGCTGGTGCGCGCCGATGCCGTGGCGCGCCCGTCGCGCGCGATGGCCTCGTAGGTCGCCATCGTCGGGACGAGGTAGGCACCGGCGTGCCCGGATGGCGCGCGGCGTTCGGCGTCGATCAGGTCGCCGTGCTCGATCGAGCGGACGCCGGCCTCCAGCGCTCGGCGCACCGCGGCGCGCCGGAGTACGGCGTGCGCCAGGACGCAGGTGCGCACCGCGCGCGCGCCCTCGTCGACGGCCGCGCGCAGCTCCTCGACGCTGTACTGGGTGGTGTCCAGCTCGTCGCCCGGGGACATCGCTCCGCCCGAGGCCATGACCTTGATCTGGTCGACGTCGTGGCGGAGCTGCTCCGCACCGCCCGCTGGACCTCGTCCGGCTCCGTCGGCGATCACGGCGGCGCATGCCGATGCTCGCCGTCGCAGGGCGCGGTCCACTCGGCTCGCCGCCGCTTGTCCCCGTGACCGCCAGTCTGCGAGTACACGCCCCGGACACGAGCAGCCGGGGACCGGGGTAGAGCCCCGCGGCCACGGCCTCGCGCAGCCCGTAGTCAGCGCCGCCGGTCCTTATCGCTCAGCGCTGTAAGCTGAGGGCTTCTAGACCACCATTGTGGACGTACTTTGCCAGAACTGCCCGTACTCGCCGTGATTAAATGCTGGTGTGGCGGTTTTTGGCGGAAGATTCCGCGCGCTTTGGTCTCTGAAAGCGAACCTGCCAGGTACATGTGCGCAAAATAGTAGAGTTTGTGAAACGGTTGAGGATCGAATTTCCTTCGCCGCCTCAGCGAACGTGCTCAAAGACCACGGGCAGCGGTACAGCCCGTATGAAATTGCAGTCGCCATGCGCGACATCAACCGCATTGAGTTAAGCGGATCTTTTTCTCTCTGAACGTCACTAGCCAGATTTGCTAAAATTTCGCGTTGAGACCGGATAAGCTCAAACACGCATGTCCGGGCGTTACCTGTTTTTGCCGCGATTTCATCGCTGTCACTGTCCACGAGGAAAATAAAGCCCTCGGGCACTGTCATGTGAGATGGTATTGGCAGACGCTGCGAGGTGATCCGCATCCATGCTCAACTACGTCCGGCGCCAGAAGGTGGAGGTCCGAGACAGATGGCGAGAGTGTTCTACGAGTTTCAGAGGATTAACGGCACGTCCATTACGGTCATCTTCTCTTCTTCACTTGGCGTAGCGGCTGAGTTCGCAGCGTACGTTGTCGAACTCGCCATATCCTTCACGGCCTCTATCGCCTTCTCGATTCGAGACCTATCGTCTTCGTCGTCGTCCATGGCGCCCTCCAGTGAGTCGGAAGGGCAGTATAGCTCATTTGGCGCTCGCCGCATACGCGGCGGGCAACGCGTCCGACCATCCCATCGCAACGCTCATCCTGACGGAGGAGAACACGTCAAGGCGGCCAGTCGGCAAAGGGCGGCTACAACACGCCCAGGAAATGCTGACTGCCGCCAACGCCGAGTAAGCGGCTGGAGCTGGAGAAGGACAACCGACATCGCCGCTGGCAATTCGCGTCGGCCGGATGCAGACTGTGCAGCGAAAAAATGCTGATCGGGGGAAACAATGACTGTTCCTCACCCAGGTGAAGCGGCACACACCAAAGGTCTTCCGATTGTCGCCACACTGGGCGCGCTCGGCGTCGTCTATGGCGACATCGGCACCAGTCCTCTTTATGCCCTGAAGGAAGCGGCCAAGGCGGCCGCCCATGGCGGACCGCTCATCCCTGAGGCGATCCTCGGGGTGGTGTCGCTGATCCTCTGGGCGCTGATCCTGATTATTTCAGTCAAGTATGCGCTGCTTATTTTGCGCGCCGACAACCGCGGCGAAGGCGGGATCGTTGCGTTGCTGGCGCTGCTTCACGCCCGCAACGCCCAGCCGGGAACGTGGCGTGCGCAGCTTCTGGTCGTCGGCCTTGTCGGCGCGGCGCTGCTCTATGGCGACGGCGCCATCACGCCGGCCATCTCCGTGCTCAGCGCCCTTGAAGGCCTGAAGGTCGATGCGCCGTCGCTGGCGCCCGCCGTGGTGCCGCTCACCCTCATCATCCTGATCGGGCTTTTCGTCATGCAACGGAAAGGCACTGGCTTCATCGGCAATATATTCGGGCCGGTGATGCTCGCCTGGTTCGTGGTGCTCGCACTGCTCGGCATCCACGGTATAGTGCAGGCGCCCGGGGTGCTCGTTGCCGTGAGCCCGCTTTACGCTTTCGATTTTCTGATCCACCGGGATTTCCACATCAGTTTCGCCGTCCTGGGCGCAGCCTTTCTCGCGGTGACAGGCGGCGAAGCGATGTATGCCGACATGGGCCATTTCGGCCGGGTGCCAATCCGGCTCGCATGGTTCGCGGTGGCACTTCCTGCGCCTCGTGCTCAACTACTTCGGACAGGCCGCGCTGCTGATCACTGACGCCAGCGCGCTCGACAATCCGTTCTATCAGCTTGCGCCAGACTGGGCGCACTACCCGCTCGTTGCGTTCGCGACCGTGGCCACCGTGATTGCCTCGCAGGCGATTATCTCAGGCGTGTTTTCACTGACGCAGCAGTCGATCCAGCTCGGCTTCCTGCCGCGCATGCAGATTTGGCACACGACCAGTCACACGATCGGCCAGATCTATGTGCCAGTTGTGAACTGGCTGCTTGCGGCGGCAACCTTGGGAGCCGTGATCGGCTTCGGCACATCCGACGCGCTCGCGGGCGCCTATGGGATCGCGGTGTCGCTTTTGATGGCGATCACCACGCTGCTTGCGGCGCTGGTCGCGCTGCAATGGGGCTACCATCCGATCGTCGTCATCCCGGTCAACGGTTTCTTCTTTATCATCGACTGCATCTTCTTTGCCGCGAATTCGACCAAACTGCTTGAGGGCGGCTGGTTTCCGCTTGTGCTCGCGGGCGCGGTTGCATTCGTGATGCTGACCTGGCGGAGCGGTGCCAAGCTGGTCGAGGGGGCCCGCCGCAACTTGCGTCAGCCGGAAGAAGACCTGATCGAGACCGCCACCAGCGGATGCCAGGCGCGACTACCCGGTACCGCTGTGTTTCTCGCATCCGCGGCCAAAGGCGTGCCACTCGCGCTGACCCAATTCATCCGGCACAATCATGTGATGCACGAGCGTATTTTACTCCTCACTGTCGTTATCGAGGAGACGCCGCGTGTCCCCGACGAGGGTCGGGTGGATGTCATTGAAGTGATGAAGGGCATTACACGCGTCATTCTCCACTTCGGCTTTATGGAAAACAACATCACGATCGCAAAAGGACTGCAGGCCGCCTGCGATCAAGGAAAAATATGCGGCATCGATCCCGCAAATATCACCTATTATGTCGGCCGCGAGAAGATCATCCCGAGTGAAGAAGTCGTGGGCATGGCAGTCTGGCGCGAGACTCTCTTCGCATTTCTGCAGCACAACGCCAAAGGCTCCGCAACCTTCTTCGGCGTGCCCGCGAGACAAGTGGTGGAACTTGGCACTGAGATCGAGATTTGAGAGCTTTGGCGAAAACGATCGGACAACCGATCGGCGCTCATTGCCAGGCAAAGCTGGCGGACGTCGAGTCATCCAAAACGCCAAGTGCTTAGCTTGTGCATAACTCCTGTACGGAGGTACGGTCGAGACGGTGCGTGGCTCTGCCTACAGGATACCGGGACGAGGAGCGGAGATGCTCCGCCAACATTCGATGAGCGAATGCCTGTGTAGCAGCAAAGCTAAAATGTCAGCACTGAGCAAAGTAGAGATGTCAGTTTCTGCTCCTTTTTGGGAGTTCGGAGGCTGTCGTTTCGATGGGCATGGTGGTGATGAGCAAGCGCGAGCTGAACCGTCTTGATGTTCTGGCACGGCTGGACAGCGACAAATTGACGGCTCGAGCCGCTGCCGAGCTGATGACGGTAACGCTACGGCAAACGTATCGGCTGTTGAGAAGATATCGCGATGGCGGCGCTTCAGCCGTCGCCAATCAGCGCCGCGGTCGTCCCTCGAACAACCGCTTGCCGGATGTGGTTCGCGATCATGCGATTGCCCTGGTGCGGGAGCGCTACGCAGACTTTGGACCGACATTCGCGGCCGAGAAGCTGGCAGAGCGTCATGATCTCAAGAGTTTCGCGGGAGACGCTGCGGCAGCTGGATGCGGCAGGCGGGGATCTGGATGTCCCGCGCTGAGCGCAGGCGCATCCAGCAACCTCGTCATCGCCGCGAGCATATTGGTGAGCTCGGTCCAGATCGACGGCTCAGAGCATCGTTGGTTCGAGGATCGTGCAGCTGCCTGCACGTTACTGGTGTTCGTCGACGATGCGACCAGCCGCCTGATGGAGCTACGTTTTGTCGCATCCGAGAGCACATTTGCCTATTTCGAGGCGCTGAAGGCCTATCTTCGTCGCCACGGTAAACCCGTCGCCTTCTACTCCGACAAGCATTCCATCTTTCGGGTGTCGAACGAGAGCGCGGCCAGCGGCAATGGAATGACCCAGTTCGGTCGGGCGTTGTCGGAACTCAACATCGAGATTCTGTGCGCCAATACCAGCCAGGCGAAGGGACGGGTCGAGCGCGCCCATCATACGCTGCAGGATCGTCTGGTGAAGGAGCTGAGACTCGCCGGCATCAGCACGATCGAGGCGGCAAACGCGTTTCTGCCCGAGCTTCGTCGCCAACTACAACGGTCGCTTTGCCAAGCTCCGGCTCGCGACAAGGACCTTCATCGTTTGCTCGATCCCCGGCAGGATCTGGATGAAGTCCTGTGCTGGCGCGAGCAGCGTCAGGTGTCGCACCAACTGGTGGTGAACTACAGTCGTATGAAGCTGACGCTTAAGCCGCAAGGCCTGGCCGTTCGCCTTCGCGGCAAAATGGTCGACGTCTATGACTTTCCGGATGGGCGGCTGGAAGTTCGCTGGAAAGGGCGAGATCGTTGCCTTACTCGGCCTTCGACAAGCTGCAGCGCGTCAGTCATGCCGCCATTGTCGAGAACAAGCGCCTGGGCGAGATCCTGGCCTGGATCAAGGAACAGCAAGACCGCCAGCCCCGCTTCAACCGAGTTCCGGATGGACCACGACGATCGAGCCAGAAGCCGGGCATTCTAAAGAACCGCGCCCTGCAAATCGCTGAAGCCGCCCAATTGAAGTCGAAAGCTCTCCGCGTGAGCCGGCGCCGCTCCGATATGGAGGTCTCCGCGGCGCCGGCTCACGCTCCCAGCGAGGCTGCCGAGTGACATTTCAACTTTGCAGAAATCGAGACATCTCTACTTTGTTGCAACACCAGATGTCGGGGACAGCGGCGGTCTAGATGCCACGCATCTTATCGTCGGCCCACTTCCTGAGATCGCCCACCGTTAGTACCTCGAGGAATGGATTAGCCCTGACAAGTTTTTGGCGGGTGGTTCGACCGCTCGTGTCAGCGGCGGCCATAACGGAGGCGGCGTCGGCATATTCTGCGCCGGATAGCAGAGCCACGGCGCCAGCTGGTCCGGCAAAATAGGCTAGATAGAGAGAACCGGACGTGAGGGGCAGACCCCGTTTCCGCAATGTCCCGGCATATTGCTCAACCAGCAGCGTGATAATCTCTTTAGTAAGTTCTGCGTCCTGCCGTAGCTCCAGAAGTTCTTTATCGCTGCGGCCTTTGGTCAGATCGCGGCGATGCTTTCGGACGGCTTCAAGCCATGTGTCATCAAGAAATTGACCAGCCCCTGTGGCGCTGGAAAGTTTGTTCTTTGCATTCGGAATCCCGTTCGATTCGACTTTGATGATGCGCTCCACCAGAGCCTTGACGTCAATTGCCTCGATTGTCGCCCGGTCCGAGGGAGTACTGCGAGACAGGTAGGAGCCTAAGATAACAGCCAATGCGATCGCCGCTGTTAAAGCGATCGCCGCGATTGCCACGCAAAGTATATCTCGCGATTGATCAATGGCTCCCCGCTCGTCTGGGCGAGGCGGCCTGACTTCGTCCGTGATCGACTGTTTGCTTTGGGAGGTGAGCAAGGTGCGCCGGTTTGCTGCCGTCGAACTCGATATCGCACAAGAATCGTTGCGCTAGGTCTGGCATCGGGAGGACAAGTTCAATGCTTGGAGCAGGCTATCAAGCGCATCTGGACGACACGGCTTGACCTCGACGATCGCCTTTGATCGTTCAATCTTTGGAGCTTTGTTGGAGTTTGTGCGGCTCAGGCCGAGGTTTGTTAGGATGATCTGTGTACTTCGGCTTAGGTTTTAGCTTTCTGACCACGTCCTTTTATCGTTTGCACCGAGACCAACGGTGCTCGAATCTCCTGAAACTAAGGTTGTCACGTCCGGTGGCAGTGTTGGTTCGACAGGTGAAGCCGGCTGAAGCGGTGCTTCATGCTGCAAATGGTGGATTTCGATCCGATCAGCGGCCTCTAAGGTGTCGGGTGATACGCTTACGTCGACCGTCAGTTGGTCGAACGGATCTGGCGCATTTGTTTTCGTGCGTGATGGTGTCCCGCGACCGCAAATTGCAAATCATCCACAATGCCGACGCTGAGCGTGGTCAGGCACATCTTCCGGCGTTTTGTGCAGCTCAAGTCTGGCGACCCGACTAGCAAGGGAGCTGGTCACGGCCGGCGAGCGCAACCGATATGGCCACCTCCTCGACAAAGGGGTTCTCTATAAAACTCCTCCACAACCGCGGTCTATATTGGGGAGGCCGTCCACAAAGGGACGTCTTACCCTGGTGAACATGAGGCGATCATCGCGTCGTGGGCTTTGGGACAGGTGCACGCCATTCTCAAAGCAAAGCCCGCGCAAGCCTGAGAACCAATTCCGTTCGCGCGCAATCCCTGCACTGCTCAGGGGCCTTTTTTCCGGGCCTGATGGCGCGGCTATGTCCCCCACGCATACGCGCAAGTCGGGGCGGCTCTATCGGTACTACGCACCAGTACCAGCCCGCGATGAAGAAAGGGTCGGACTGTCCAGTCCGCCAAGTGCCAGCGGCCGAGATCGAGCGCATTGTCCTCGACCAGATCCGCATACTTCTCCAGACTCCCCGAAAGTCATCATCAAACCTGGCGGGCTGCGCGCAAACAGCGAAAAAAAGAAATAACCGAGAATGACACGTGCTGCACCACCCTGACGGAATTCGACGAGCTCTGGAACGAGCTATTCCCCCGCGGAGCAATCGCGCGTTGTCGAGCTATTGGTCGACCGGATCGATCTCAAGCCCGGAAGCTCGACATCACGCTGAGGATCGAGGGACTGACGTCGCTCTACCGCGAAATGCCGGGCGGACAGACCAAGCGCCGACAAGGCTGCACGAATGACGAAACCTGCCAAGATCTCGATCGGACGCTACGGTCAGCCGAAGCTAAGCAGCGATGGGCAGACCATGGTGGTCAGCATCCGATTTCATTTTCGCCGCCAGGGTGGTCGCAAGACGGTGGTGACCCCTTCGCATACGCCCATGGTCGCTTGCCTCCGCCACGCATCGACAACGCACTATCGTAAAGGCGCTCATTCGCGCTCATCGTTGGCGGCACCATGCTGGAATCCACGGCCAGTTCGCCTCAGTGCGCGAACTGGCCAAGGCGAAGATCGACAGATCCTACCTCTGCCACGGGTACTGCGAATGACCCTGCTCTCGCCTGCGCTGACCGAAAGCCGCATTCTGGATGGCCAGCAGCCGGAGGGTTTAGATCTCGAAGCGGCTGCTCAAGTCGCTTCCGATCGAATGGGATAAAGGACCAGCGCTTAGAGAAATCCATTGCTCCGTGAACCTGCGAACTTGGGCAAACTACCCGCTTGGCAACTCCGGGGTTATCACCTGACACGGCGAAGAACGGATTCACTTTTCGCCATGTCAATTTCTTAACTGATTCGCCCGCCGAGGCAGAAGCATTCAACAGTTTGCTGCCATCTTGGCCCTTGGCCTAACGCGGCTGTTGGCGCGCAAGTCCAGTGAATTTTCCGGCGCTGACGGAGAAAGTTCGCTTCCGCTTCTCGCCCAACCAGAGCGGTGGTCGACCCATTCCGAAGTGGGGAACGGCCGTAATCATCCGTACTGGCCCAGCTGGCGGTCCTGAAGGGTGCCCCGGCCGAAAGCTTTGAAAGCCCGCTGGCGCGGAAGATTGTTCGAAAGCGAGCCGCCGGCCTACAACCGGCGCTTTCTGGAAAGCCGGCTGGCCTACCGCATTCAGGAACTGGCCTATGGCGGGCTTTCCGCGGGCCCAAATGGACCGACTGCCCGAGATCGCAGAAAAGGCGACTTCTAGGATCAATGAGGCGGGTTAGCGGCAGAACTGTTTTTTGTTCGCAGCAGCGATGAGCCAAAGTTTGATGGTAGGGTTAATTAACCGAGCAAACACCGGTATGGCCGACGTCCGCTTAATCGTGGAAGTCGTCAGCAGCGCCTGCTCCGCGAAGGACAACCAAACTAGCCCCATTATTCCATAACAGCGGATGGATCGAGATCCGACGTGCAGCAGCAAAGCTAAAATGTCAGCACTGAGCAAAGTAGAGATGTCAGTTTCTGCTCCTTTTGGGAGTTCGGAGGCTGTCATTTCGATGGGCATGGTGGTGATGAGCAAGCGCGAGCTGAACCGTCTTGATGTTCTGGCACGGCTGGACAGCGACAGATTAGAGCGGCTCGAGCCGCTGCCGAGCTGATGACGATAACGCCGCGGCAAACGTATCGGCTGTTGAGAAGATATCGCGATGGCGGCGCTTCAGCCGTCGCCAACCAGCGCCGCGGTCGTCCCTCGAACAACCGCTTGCCGGATGTGGTTCGCGATCATGCGATTGCTCTGGTGCGGGAGCGCTACGCAGACTTTGGACCGACATTCGCGGCCGAGAAGCTGGCGGAGCGTCATGATCTCAGAGTTTCGCGGGAGACGCTGCGCAGCTGGATGCGGCAGGCGGGGATCTGGATGTCTCGCGCTGAGCGCAGGCGCATCCAGCAACCTCGGCATCGCCGCGAGCATGTTGGTGAGCTTGGTCCAGATCGACGGCTCAGAGCATCGCTGGTTCGAGGATCGTGCAGCTGCCTGCACGTTGCTGGTGTTCGTCGACGATGCGACCAGCCGCCTGATGGAGCTACGTTTTGTCGCATCCGAGAGCACATTTGCGCTATTTCTGAGGCGCTGAAGGCCTATCTTCGTCGCCACGGTAAACCTCGTCGCCTTCTACTCCGACAAGCATTCGATCTTTCGGGTGTCGAGCAATACGTAACCT
>ERZ1370068.8433-contig-7287_pt1 | contig 53480 bp, 81 predicted proteins | sample MGYA00561227_ERZ1370068 | MGnify/ENA primary metagenome ERZ1370068 (study PRJEB38410, sample SAMEA6850437) | metagenome | study: Metagenomic assessment of the ecological functions of the soil: analysis of the soil microbiota associated with the... | reverse complement strand
TGTACTTCGTTCGGTGCGTATTGCTACGACGTCGGCGCGATTGCTCGGGTCAGCTTTCTGAGCACCAGCGGCGAGTGCGTGCTGTCGCGTCCGTCATGCAGCGACTCCGTTCTAAATAGTGGCCAGCTGGAGGCGACGTTAGCCGGATTGAAGATGGCTGCCAGATTATCGACGCGCCCATTGCGCCCGTCAAACTTTGATCACTGGAATTCTGATCGATGCTTGAAATTAAGAGCTTTGAATGATCGGTGTTAGCGTTAAGGATGGCACCTGGATCACCCGTGGATAATTCCTCGAACTCCCAGAGGCCGACGCCACGCTTTGACCGAAGCCCTGTGGCATTGCCCAGGAAAAGTCGTATGCGAAAGTGGCCGAAGCGGTGGGTGGTCAGGCCCTGACTAACGGCATTTAGGTGCCGCACGTTGCTAGGGCGGCTCGGTAGCAGCGCGGCACGCCGCAAGTCCTTTCACCAGCGCGGCGCTGGTTGGGTGGTTTGCGACCGATCCTCGGGCGTATCCTCATCCAGTCACGGGCAGCGCGGTCGGCATCAGCGCCCGACTCAACAGCGACCGGCGGTGTTCCAGGTCCGCCACGGTGATCCACAGTTCCAGCGCTCGTCGTACAGTTCACGCGCAGGTCGCGTTTCCGCCAGCACCTCACCGCCTCAGCACCAACACGCACCCGGTTTCCGAGCCGACGATCAGCATCGGCAAACCCCGAAGTACGCGGACAGGCCGTATTCAACGATACACCGAAAGTCATCGCTTTTCTCAGCGCCACGTTCCGATCAACAAGCGGCGCAACGTTGGTTCTGCAGCGGCGTGAAGCCGAAACAACGCAGGCGTCGCGACACTGGATCGTTATCATGGGAACTCCTGGCGCGCGGCGCGCAACTCTTTGCTCGGGACGGACGTGCCCTGGTCGGGGCGCTGCTGGAATTCTGGGGATTGTTCGCCGCGGTCCGATGGGGTCCTTTAACCAACGGGCCAACTGCTGACCTGATTATTAACCGTTCCGACCGGGGGCTGGCGCCGAATGCGGAAGCCGGGGCACGAAGTGTTACCGTGCGTGATCTGCGACCAGTAGCCAATCGAACAACACGCCCGATAAAGAGGGGCGTGTGTGCGGGCGAATTGCTGGCAGGTGCGCGCCCACCGGACGCACAACAGTGGCGGGACCGCATACCTGCGGCGCGACATTCGATGCCGTGGAGTCTGCGGCTCAATATCGACGTTCAGGCTGACCTTCACGAAGGCTGGCGAGGCGGAGACGTTTTCTATCGTCGCGACGAAGCGGAATCGCTTTGCGGAACAAGTGGTTCCACGTGCAGCACCGACATCCCAGTGGCGGCTTCCGGTTTCTGTCAAGGCCGAGTCCGACGGCGCGGTTTACCAGTGGCAACAGTTCACCGGCGATTGCCGTCAGCAGAGCGAGATGATCCGCTAAGGCTCAGCCAGGGCAATGCAGCGCGACGTTCATTCGGGCGCGGTGACCGAGCGTCAACATTGTCCCGCCGGCGGCGCGGCCTGCCAGCCCCGGCATTCGCAGGTCCAGCGGCTTTCGCCCAACCGAGTCCCGGGACGCAGGCGCAGGGCAGGACCAGCGCGCCGGGAGGCTGCTGGCCGCAGGATCAGCGCGGCGGCGTCAGCGAACCCGCAGGCTGCGCCCAGACCAGCCGCCGACGATCCGCGGGTTCAGGGCGATCCACCAAGCTCTGCGACAACCCTTTTTCGACAACAGCGCTAACGCTGCCCGATGACGCGGACGATCACGCACGAAGCAGGAAATTCAGCTCCTCGATCAAATTGCAAATCGATAAAGGCGTTATGAAACATTAAGGTCGACCAGTTCCCGCTTTCATCTCTGATATACCTGCTTTGGAGCGCGATCTGAAGGCGAATTCAAGGGAGTGTCCCTCCAGAGTGCCCTGGCGGGAACGCCTGAATTTACGATCCCGGCTCGACTCGTTTGACCGGCGCCAGCACAGCTGGATTCGGGATGAAACAGGCGATTCAGATGGCCGGGAGGCTGGCGGGGCTCAAGCCACCGAAGGAGGAGGTGATCTGATGAGCATTCTTTTACTCGGTGGTGTCCTTTTTGCGAGGACTTGAGCCCTGGCTGGCATCGACCGCGGGTGGTATGCAGAGAAGCCGAGGAGCATGATTACACGCCCAGCTCTGCACGACACCTCTTTGGCCCAACGCTGCCCTTTGCACGCGATGCACATCAGCCTCTGCTCACCTCTCAGAAAACTGTCAATCTACCACAACACATTTCTTCTCACTTACTGATGGTGCCAATGCGGCGCGGGGCAGTTGCAGCGCATCGCCACGGCGCGAAACCGACCGACGCGCGGCTTCCACGACCGATCGTTGCGCTCGGCGTGCGAGAACCGGGGCGTCTGCGGTCGATCTGTACCGGCGGCGGGGATCTTCCTTCGACGCGACGCTCGTGACTGGCTGTCTTCAGGCGCGCATCGTGGTGACCGGCTGGTCGCGCCTGGCCATTCTTCATTCCCCACTGCAACGGCTTTCAAACTTAGCCACGCCTCGTCGGGCGTGGAGCGCATTGCCGGCCGCGGGCCAACGCGCACGATTGGTGACGGTCGGCGTCAGTGGCGGGTGATGAAGCACGGCACGGCAGATCCGCGGCATCAGGGCGGATTCCGGCGCACTGTATGGAGACGTTCAAGGCGCTCCGGAGAGTGCCGGGGATCCCTAACGGCGATCCGGCATGACGCTCTCGACACGCACAACGTCGGACGAGTTCGAGGCACCTTCTGCGGGCTGCGCGCGTGGAGTGTCCCGGACTGATGTGGACAGGTGGCTATCTGGTGCGTCGCGCAGCGATCGATTCCTATTACGGCAACGCCGACACGGACGATGGCGCGCGGATCGATGCGCGCACCGAGATGAATAAATACCGGAAGCTGAGGGAACCACGCGCTGCCGACTGAAGCTATGGGAAACGCAGCGTATCTCGAAGAGTATCTGGATCCGGTTTCTCGCAGCCAGCCATGCGCCAATGCCGTGTCATGCGCTCCCGCGCGGCTTCGCTTCATCGACCCTGGGGCGTATCAATGCCATCCGTGCATCACGGCCAGCTAGGCTGGTGGACGTCTCCGCGACACCGGCAGCCCGACTCGATCCGCTGCGTTGGATGCCGCGACACTTTGGGGTCAGGGCGAGATCTGGGAAAGAGGGCAATGTCCGCAGTGCTGGACGGCGTGCAGAGGCATGCCCAGAGCATCCTGGGCAACGCGCTGGCGTTTCGGCGCTCGGCGCGCCGGATGCTCCCGTCTCGACCGGCGCCGGCCACCACGGGATTCGCGCGATGAACGTGGCCTGCTTTGCGGTGATCGCGCGATCACGCGCCTGGACGTCGCGGCGGCCAGCTGCGTTGCCGCTTTGACGTGTCGGTGGTCATCGCCGCTTCGACCGGAAGCTGAGGCATCGTGGCGTCATCGATCGCACCAGCGGCGCGGAGGCTGGGATCCACTCGTCGTCGTTGGACAGTCCACCGACGGAACGGCCGACGTCGCGCGGCGCGAAACGGCGCGAACGTGCTCGGACTGACGTGGCGGGGAAGGAAGTTGTTCCACAAGCGATCGTGAAGCCTTACCGCATCCACGCCCGTGACGGGTGACCGCTTTTTTTCGACGACCGGCTTTACGTCCAGTTCTCTGCTCATCCCAGGGCGCGATTCTCACTGAGGGAGGGCTGCGATCATGTCGTGGCGTCTCGGCACCATGGCGGATCAGGCTGAGCTGCACGGCGGATTTGACGAATTCCTGCGTGGCGCTCGTTCTGCGCCTGCACCGCTGCATCAACTATGCGGTTCGCCAGTGCCGACTCGGCGGTAGAACAGTTTCGAGCGGTGTTGCGGACGTCGGTTATCTCTTATTTGCGATCGGATCTTCGCGAGTACAACTGACCATCAGACGGGAAATGACCATCAAACCGCTGCGACGTTAAGGATGATCGCCGATGAGGTTCCCCAGCCACGGGCACCCTCTGATTTCCATGGCGCATCCACCATCCGGGTGTCTGGCGCGACGCTCCCCGCTACGGCTACTCGCTCATCTAAATGTCTGTTTTCGCGTTGTGAAACACCATCCTCTGTGGCATCTGGATGGCCACGGTCCGGCGCTGCGCTCTTCCAGGACAGCGCGTCCGATTCGCCGTCAACGAGAAGCGCACGGAAGCGGCAAACTGGATCGTTTCCAGCCGGGTCAGGTGACGCGCGCACTCACGCACGCCGGACTCGAAGTCCCGGGCAGATTCACGTGGTCGCGGCAGCGGCGACGATTCCACCGCTAAAACCCTTGGACGGGTACCAATGTGGGCAGCAGGAATGGCGCGGTGCCTGCGGGTGCAGACGGAAAACCCGCCGGAATTACTGGCGAATACGCGCGACGAAGGAGACCTGCCGCTGACCTTCGACCAGCGTGTCTACTGCTTTTGCACGACCATCCAGGCGGTCAGTAGTCACGATCATTGAAGCGCCGGAAGGTCATTCACGATTCTGACGCGCTGAAGGCTCCCTGTTAATCGACCATCACACCGCTCACGCGGAGGCTGCTGCGCGGCATGGACTCGCACTTCCGATCGGTGCGCGGTGTTGACCATCGGGTGCTCTCAGCCGGCACGATTTGATCAGCGACCATCTCTGCCGCCTTTCGGCAGGCGGCCGCCTCGCTCGCGTCGCCGCTTCGTCACGCGACTCCATCAGTTGGCTAACTGGGCGTGACGAACCTGCTCAGCGCAGCTGCGCAGACTTCGGATAGAGAATCATGGCGTTGGCTCCGCGGTTACGCGCTAACGCCACCGGCGTCTCTTGACCATGGAGTGCCGATCCAGGACTGCGTTCGTAACGATCAGGACCAATTATTGGAGCTGCACCGCAGCCACTCTCGCGATCGCCAGCGATTTCCCAACGGCAATTCGCCTATCTCAACGGCGACGGTTCAGAACAGGTTTGCGCGATCACCTTGCGCGATGCCGTACGCACCGCCACCGGATGCGCTCGACTTTACGCTAACGAAGCGCGCGGCTGTTAACATCCGAGGCGACGCGGCGGTTACCTGCTCCACGAAGTGGGAGGACCTCTATGTGTTCCCGGCAGGAGACGAGCTGGCGGCGCATTTGCTGGCGGGTACTGCCGTGGCGAGCGCCGCAAATCAGGTGACGGTTTGGCGTCGATCTCGATGCCACGCGATCTGCGGACCGGCGCTACGATCGATCAACGCCAGATCGAGCCTTCGCGCGTCAACTTCGCCAGGGCGGGGGGATGCCACGAAGACTGCCGTGCCGGGTGACCCCGAGTTGTTGGCTGCGGATGGCCGAGGATCATTGATGTGGTTTCAGGGGGCGATCGATTTTGGACCACGAGCCCATGGCACCTGGCGCTCTCGCACGTCGGACCGGGTAGACCTCCGCGATCGACTGGGTATCTGACTTACCAGAAGCGTCTCAGTTCGACTGCGGCGCTGCTTTGTCCAACATCTTTCGCGAAGAGCGAGGCGCTCCAGGTTGCTGGAGCGATTGGACAGACGGACGCAGCTGATCAATGACGATGGCTTTTGCGGCGTTTGGCCACGGTCGCGGCGCATACCAGGATCGGTGTCTGTCCGCGCGTGATGGCGGTCGATGGCGCTGATGCAGCCACCGATCAATATCGGCGACGACGACAGAACTGCGGCGCGCCGTTGCGCGATTAGCCTGTTGCGGGGTGCAGCTGGCTGAACATCGGGGCGTTCCGTGCTCAATACGAGCTTTTCAATAATACCACGGCGAACCCCTGTCATCTGCTCGCCCGCAAGCGGTCGATGTGTTTCTTGCACGGTCGGTGCGGGATTACTGGAAGAATCCGTCGGTTTCCTGATTCACATTCATGGCGCGCCCCACCGCTGACTCAGATGTATTGTGCCACCAGCGCCCGCGGCCAGACGGCGGCGTTATTCGCCGCACCTGGTGCCAGCTGCTGCTTCGGGAACAGACCGATTCAGCTGATCGGCTGCACCAACACCTCGAAACCGGCGGCAGAAAGGCTGAACGCCTTTGCAGCCCTGGTCGCTCGACGCGGCGGCGTGTTGTTACCGCTCGAACGATCGGCGTCTGCCTGCTCCGCGATCCCGCGCGATGCGATGCAGCAGGAGATCCTCTGTGCGCCGCCATGCTGGCGGCGGCACTGGGCGTGGCGCTGACCGTGTTTGCGCTCTCCCCGGACTAGCGCCACGCCACGGCGAGCAGATCCACAATGCTGGGCATCGCCCAGAACATATAACACGGACGTAAAAACGACCCCAGGTCGCCTGGCTGGCGCAACGTCGGGAATTGCAGCCTCTGCTGTCACGGCCGGCAGGAAATTGCTGGCGCATTGGCTTCACTATGCCTATCCGCATGCATCTATTTACCTGTTTCTCTTTCGTTGGCGTGCATGTCTCAACGGCGTTTTTGCACGGTGTTGATCACCGCGCCAGCAACGCGCGATCTGTGAACGGCGATTAAATATGTGTATACTCTTGATGTTCTACTGTTTCGCGATTACGTTCCGCGCTCTTGCCACGGCTTCTTCTGATCGCCTTTGACACCGGAACAAGCTCTGTTTGCGGTCCACGCCACGCGGCGCGTTGAACCCTCCGCCTCCCTCCGCTTACTGGTCGTGCGAACTCCCTGTACGCGGCGCACTATCTCCCGCGTCTGGCGGATGGTTGACTCGGGGCGGCGGTTTGTGCCATGGCGGCATCGCGGTCAGTTTCTGTCCCGGTGAGTCGCGCGATTCTGCCGTCTACCGGGGTTCAGTGGCCTGGCCTCGGCTTTGCGGCACGAGCCGGAGGGCAGCCCGCCGGGTGGTGGGCGCGAGCGCTCTTCACCATTGCTGAGTGGCGCGTTCACGCCGCTCGCACACCTGTGCATAGTCGCAGGAAACGTGGGTGGTGCTGTCGGTCGAAACGATTCTCGATCAGGCCACGAAACGGCCCACAGACCACAGCGGGTGGTTCTATCTGTGATGAAGCGCTACTGGCTTTCCTGGCACTCACGCGATCGTCGGACTCTTTCCACTCGCCAGCCTTTGGCCTCGTGGCGTACTTCGTTCTCAACTTTGCTTATCAGTCCCAGTGCTTTTACGCAGGAACCTAACGCCACGCTGTTACGGACGTCCGAAGGCCCCGCTGTGATGATGACTGCCTCTCCCCGGTGTCGCCGTCTCGGCGCGGACTGGGGTGCGGCCAGCTAGCGAGATTCATCGCACGATTGGCTCTGGTCGATTGCGAACTGGTTGGGGGCGCAGCCCAAGCGTGACGGCCCGATGCGCTGATCTCGTGACGGTCCTTCTGCTGGGACACCATCCAGTGCGCCCGGTCGTTCAGGCACCACGGAAGAAGCGTGACGCGGCGCGCCGGTGTGCTGCAGTTGCAGGCGTTCGCCGGAATACCACAATTCGCGCAATCACGTTGCGTGCTGACGCACACAACGCTATGTTTCATCTGGGCGTCAGCGCCGGATGCGGATGTCGCGCGCGATCTGATCCGCGTATGTGCGTTTCACAATAGGCGCGCTGGAAGTGTGGAAACTCATATCTACACTGGAGCTTCTGGTGCAACGTTCGGATCCGGTTTGCGGAGTTTGCACCGTGCAGGCGCCACGATCGGCTGGCTGGGAGGTTTGCGGTATCGAGCGCGATGTCATCGGTTTTGCACGGCATTCTACCGGATGAAAGAACCTAACTGATCGCTGGTGATGATCGTGCGATCGATTCAGATAATTGGAGATTCCGGCTTGCGCTTCCGACGCGTCGGTGGCTTCCACTGCCTGAGGCCGTTTGATGAAAATGGTGCTGAAGATGGGCGATTCACCACCGCGCCTGCGGGTCGCGCATCTGGGCGTCGGCATTCCTGTGGCGCGAAGGTCGCGGTTCCGGACCTCACGGGAGACAAGTTCTCGAACAGCTGGCCAACCGGCGACCAGCGTTTTCGCCGGCACCCCATCGCCGCGGCGTGCTCGATTTGTGCCACGGCCCATTCGGAACATCGTCCGGTGGTTTCAATTTCAAGCTGGATCCGGCGTCAGGTTCTTCGCTAACCACGACCTCGTTCGGTTCTTTCATTCGTCGAGCGGGCCTTGACGGCGGGAAGAGAAGGTCTGAAAGCGCGGGCGCGGCGATCAGTCAGACGAACTGACGACAAGCTCTCCCGCGATTTCTCGCTGGCCAGGCAATCTGCCGGTAGCGGATCGGTCGCGGCGGGGTCACCCCACCGTCGTCGACCACGACGCGCCGGTAGCGCGTGAAGATCTCGAGCTCGACGCTGCGCGCCGTGTCGGGGAGCCAGTCGGCGTCACACCGAAGATCGACATCGGCGTGGTCGTCCGCGCTGGCGACCGTCAAGCTTTTCCGGTACTCGCGCAACGATTAATGCCAGCGGCGCTGTTACCCGGCTCAGTCTGAGGCCATGAACCGTAACGTCTTCTCGGGCTCGGCGATGTGGCGGCACTTCGCAAAAGTTCGGATCATGCGAAGCTCCAAGGGCCCCGGCGTTCCACGATCCGGGCGTGAATCGCGCTCAACGCGATCAGCGCGCCTGCCGACCGGCGGCCGCGACGATATCTTCCGCGCTGACCTCCGGTCGGCGAGAACACGCACGCTGGGTTCGTTCTTTGTTGGCGTCGTTCGGGAAGAGGCCGCTGAAGCCTCACGGGATCCGTGTCAGCTTCAGTTATTGGAACAAGGCGCTCGACGTGCCCTGGGCCAGAACCGCGAGAAGGTATCCGGTTCCAGTACGCGCCGGCGTCGAAAATCGTCGCGGCGCCCAAGCTCACGCTTTGCTTGCCGACTTTCTGTTGGGACAGAAGGTTCTCGGCGCCGGGCCGGCGTCAATTCAATTCCGTCAACCCGGTGGCGTTGGCGCCACCGCGGCGCGGTCGCTGGCTGCCGACGGAAGCCTGGACAAGATCACGTTCATTCCCGGTTTGAAGGTGAGATCTCATCCCTGAAGCAGAGATGGTGTTGTCACGCTGGGCATACGCGCTCGTCGCAATGAAGAGGAAGAGAACAACGGTCGGCCGCTTCGAAAATCACCCCGGTTGCAGGCGTCAGCCTTGGCCAAATCGGTTATGCGCAAGCGCAGCTGCTCCGTCTGGCCGCGCGATTTTGCTTTCGCTTCTGTTCGTGAATTCGCATGCAAGAGCATGGCGTTATACCAACGCCGCGTCGGCTCCGGTGTCGTCAAGATCACCGAGACCACGACGCATCGATTCCCACGACAACGACGACGACGACATTACCCGTTCCGGCCGTCTCGTTACTGTTTGCCTTCACGCCGCAGACGCCAGAAGGTGCTGCAACGCAGATGATCGAAACTCGACGAACTTCGACGGTTCCCCTCACACCAGGACCGACCGCAGCATCGTCCGTTTACAGCGGGACTTTGGCGACAGCGGGGCCGCGAAGGTCGGAAGAAGCGCCGGGGCCACGCGCGGCCACGAGGTGTCCGGCGTGTGCCTGGTGACGCTCGTCGTGACGGACGACTCGGGCGCGCGACTTCGCACCGAGATCGTTCAGCCCATCTGCAGTCAGGCCGAAACTGCCGGCGCCGGCGCAACGCCTTACGAAATCGCCATCATCGCGGGACGAAGAGGTCAAGCCATTGCCCGGCACCCACGCCAGCCCTTTCGATGCCCATCCAGCCATGTGACGCTTTGTCGCGCTCTGCCCGAAACGGACGCACCCCACTGCGGCTACCCACGTCATCGTTCTGCCACGTTGGCTAGCGGGGAGGCGACGCGGCTCGGGTTGACCGTGGAGACTCGCGCATTTCCCAGGTGAGCCGGCGGCGCGCTGGGTTGTCAATCGTCAGCGGAGAATGGAAACGGCTCGGACGTTCGAGATCAGCAGCAGCAGCGGCACGATTCGTTGACGGGAGGCGCGCGGGAGCCACACCGATGAGGAAACGGCGTCGTGGACCCCGGGTGGGCGCCGACGGCCCGGCGCGTTCGGATCAGGCAGAAACCCCGAGGTCGCACCGGCGCCACGCGATCGACCTGGGGCGGCCGAAGACGATCTCGATGCTTTACGCCAGACGTGAAGCTCGGCTCCGAGTCAGACGATGACGAGTCGGTTGGCGGCGCGCTGCGCTGATGATCGCGGCTACAGATGCCAGTACGACAGCAGCAGCGGCGCACGCGCACCGCGTGATCATCGCCGCCATCTGCGGCGATCCGCTGCGACCGCCGCCGGCGGATGCACGCGATCTATGCCCACCGCGCGCTCGGCAAGCGGGCTGGCGCAGAGCGCAGGACATCTTCTACGGGATGAAGCAGCAGGACGCATCCTGTTCGCGGAGCTCGGCGCAGGAAGCTGGCGCAGTCAGGCAACGCACCGGGCGCCGGCGGCGCGAGATCGCGGCGCCACATGGCCGAGCGCCAGCGTGCAGGAGACGATTACGACCGTTGCGTCGCCGTGGTTTGTTCGACCGGAAGCTGAACGAGGAAGGAAAAGCTCGCGGTGCGGCGCGCACCCGGATGTTCGGCGAGTGCGATGCCGCCGCGCCGCCAGCCGGAACCCATCCGGCGAAGTGATGCGCTACGTTCCAGAAGTGGCGGGTCGACCGGTGAAACAAACGGCTTCAGGCGCCGCCCTGAAGCGTGCACAGAGCGCCAGTTGCCCCGCCAAGATCGCCTCGGCATTCATGGCTCAGATCTTCCACCGCACGCATTTCCTATCTGGCGATGCGGGAGAGCGCTTGATGAGCCGTGCGCGATCTCCGGATGCCCGGCGCGGTGGGGCGTCGCCAAAGGGCACATCGCGCGGCCAGTTCATTCCCGACACCCGGGAAAGATCTGGCGCTCGACGCATCGGGCCGCTTGCGAGCCAGTCGGACGTCGATCCAGTTCGACGATCGATTCAGCTGGGAGAGAGGCCGCGCCCGCCGCGCTGCGATACATCAAGGACATCTCACCTCCGTGACTGATGCTGGCAGGCGTCAGGCGCCGCTCGTCTATGGCGTCCTACAACTGGGGCGAGGTCAGGGTGATTCGATATCGCTGAAAAAGATGCCGCAGAATCCGAAGGAGGACCGCAATTTTCTGGAAATCTTTGCTCTGCGCGGCGCACCGAGTTCCGTCTCAGACCTGCAGTGCGTGTTCTACCCATTGTCTCGCGGCGGTCATCGGGGAGGGAGCCCGAGACTCTTCGGATACTGAGTTCGAACAATCCAGCTGCGGTTTCTTCACGGCAGAGCGCTTGCCGGCAGCGCCATCACCGCTAGGATCCTGCGCTCATGGTTGATGGTCAACGGCATCGATTGCTTTTGCACCAGCGCCGATCGCTGCACGGCCTGCGGCTGGCCGTCTTTGCGATCTTTCATCGCTGGGGATCATAGCCACTGTATCAAAACGAAGCCGCCGTGAAGCTGCATGCGCGCACTGAAGAAGGAGTATCTGAGGCGCTGACTTGGTCGTTGATGCTCCGGGACCTGACCTGTCGCCGCGGAACCGGGAACTCGATCGAAACGACGGCCGCGCCGCCGCGAGCGCGGTCACCCTCCTGACCGATGCTCCGGGGTGAGCCCCTGTGTGCACGTCCTGCCGGTCGGCAGGCGCGGCTCCGACCCGGGTCGTCGCGGTCAGCGTTCGCGAGCGCTGGGATCGAGCGGAGGCGGGCGTTCGCCCGCCGACCACGGCCTTTCACCGCGCGAAGCCCGGAGGTCGCCAGGCGGTCCTGCGGGGCTATGCCAACCCCCGTCATTGCCTCCACGCTCACGGCATTAGCTCCACCACCCACGAAACACGGCACTGACGCGCGGATATTCGACGTAAAATCGGCGTCGATTCCGCGGACCCAGCTGGTCGCCGCCGCCACGCCCGACGTAGAGTCAAACGCGACCGCGGTCCTGGGACACTGCTGGTGCCCTTGCTGTCCCAGCACTACCAAAGTAGCATTGGCTTCGCTTCGAGACTGCCGTGTCTTTCGCTGGTGACTTTTCCCGCCACGGTAACGGGAGCTGATGCGATCGAGCCCATCGGCCCGAGCGATCGAGGCCGGGTCGAAGAAGAGATCCAACGAGAGACCGCTTCGTCAGCCGATACCACCCTCCGCCTCGCCCGTCGTCGCTGCCGACGGCAGGGGCGGACACTCGGCTGGTGAGGTCGCCTCGAACCTGGCGGTGGAGGCGGAAACCGACAGAGGCTTCATCCGCCGAACGGCGGAGGGATGCGGAATTCCTCGTGGCCGGTGATGGCATCTGAGGCCGGGCCTTGCGTTCCCGGGCACCCGCCTGCGGACAGCCGTCCTGCCGCGAACCGGCGGTATTCCGCGCGGCAGAGCGTGCGCTGACGATGCCTGTGGCATGGGCACCACCGTCGTCCGCGGGCGTCTGCCATTTCCGAGCGACATGATGGCCGATCGCCAAACGCGGGGGACAGCCGCTGGCATAACCTATGCTCCGGCAGACCGATTGACGCCAGCTCACGCTGACGACATGCGGCGGGCGGCTGAACCTGCCTCGCTAAACAGGGGACCGCGACGCGATACCGCCGGATTCATCATCGATGCGCCCCCGCGTATTGACGCAGCGGCGTCCTCGGCGCGCGCGAGCGGGCGGACGTCCGCATGAGCGAGCACTGATCTCGCGCCCGGCGATCAGCAGTGGGTCCCGCCAGTGCTCCTGACGGACTGCACAGCGTTCTCGAGGGCGCAACACCATCGAGGCGGTGAAGTTGAGCGGCGGCGGACCGGCGCCGGAAGTCGTGTCAAACCCTGATCAAGCACGTTGCGCTGGCGCACGGGCGCCAGAGAGAGACAAACATCACCGCCGTTCCGGCCCGGGTTACGCCGGGGATTAGCCGTGGATCCAGAGCAGCCACCGCCGCCGCGGCCTGGAGATCACCGGCCAGCATTGGCGCTGCTGCCGATTGTCGATCGTCTCGGCAAAGAGCGCTGATTGCGGGTGTCGTCACCACAGCGCGCGCGGCAGCCTCATGGAACGCTCCGTCGCCATCAAGGCTGACGATGACGGACCTCGAGGTACGATCCGGGAGACGAGCACGCGGTTCTATCGCGAAGCGCGCGCCGCCAGACAACTCGTCCACCGGAACATCATCACGATCTTCGGACGCCCAGTGCGGAAGAACGACGGCCATGCCTGTTCATCGTGATGGAGTCAGCTTGCCGGCCAGGCGCTCAACAGTTATGGGCGCTGAGGGCGTCCGCGAGGCGGCCGACATCGAAATCCAAAGATCGAGCTGATGTCATGCGTGATTCTGCGCCGGGCTTCACGCGGCGCATGCGGCTGGCATCTTTCGTCGCGACGTCAAGCCCGGAAACCCGCTCGTCCGGCCCAATGGCGAGTTGAGAGATCGTGGATTTCAGGATCGCGCGAGCTCAGCGTCCTCCAACATGACGGCGAGCGGCCTGATTGTGGGCACGCGGACCGCATGTCGCCGGAACGGTGCCGGGGCCCCCGACGTCGATCAGCGAATCCGACATTTCTCCTCGGCGGGGCGCGGTGTTCTACCTGACGCTCACGGGACGGAAGCCGTTCACCTGTGCCTCCGATCCCAGTACCGTGCTACGCCAAGGTTTGCAGACCGAAATACCCCTGCCGATTCCGCGACGGCGAAAGCGCCAGCCCCGATCGCGCGGTCCTTGGTCGGCGAAGGCGCTGGCGAAGGATTCCGCTGGGCGCCATCAAACGTGCGCCCGGATGATCGCCGAGTCTTCGTAGCGTGAAGCGCGATCACGGAGAACGTGAGACGAAGCAGTGGCTGGACGGGGCGGGGCGGCGCACGGCAGATCAGATCCGCTGATCTCTCCAGCGCCGCACGCTGATTGCCGCGTTGGACATCGTCCCGGCCCCGGCAGAAGGCTTGAAACGGCGCCTGGGTGGACCTCGCTCCGCGGCGCAGCCATGCGCTGCAAGGGCGAGCCTTACCGGGCAAAGTGCGTGCTGTGGGGAGCTGCTCGCCGAGACCAAGAAGCAACCAGGAGCAACTGGCCGAGCAGATCGAGCGATGGCAGCGCGCCTTGGCCCAGCTCTCGGGGAGGAATCCGGGTTGCGAAGGCGGGCAGGACGAAGGAGGCTGGTCGCGCACTTCGATCTGGCGCTCCGCATCGAGCCCGCGCCTCGAGGGCGCGCGTCTTCGGAGGCCGATCGCTGCCGCGACACGATCGCCGCCCAGCGGGCGATCGACGAGCGCGCTGAAGCGCTCCTCGAAGAAAGCGCGCAAGGCTGCAGCCGCGAAACAGTGGCAGGCCGTCATCGTCCTGTGCAGCGTGACGCCTTGCTGGTCGACAGCGTGCCGCCGGACGCGACGGCGTTGAAGCGTACGCAGTGGCCGCGATTGAGGCCCAGGCTCGCGAACGCCGGCAGGAATGCGGAGCGCGCTCGGCCGCGCGGAGCATTCAGGCGCAAAGGGCGCTTCGAGGAGGCGACGCTCGAAATCGCCCGCGCGAGGGGCTCGATCCCACAGCGGATATGGACGCCGTGGAAGAGCGTGTCAGAGCCTCGATTGCCGAGGCTGAGCGCGAGGAGTTATGGGGAAACGAAGCGACCGAGGCGATCACTGCCGCGCGGGAACGCGTTGCCGCCCGGACGCCGCGATGAGGCGCTCACCGACCCTTCGATCGTTTCACGCGAAGGTTCCGCACCAGATGGCCGCCGCTGAAATCGCCCGCCTCGACGCGCGAGGCGAAGCGTCTCGCGATCGCTGAACAACGCGCGGCTGAGGCCGGCGAACACGCGAAGTCTGCGGAATCAGCACTGACCGGCGGCAATCCCGAGCAGGCCCCTGGAGCTCGCCAACCGCGCACTCTCGATCGATCCGGGCCACTGCTCGCCCGAACGGTTTCCGGTCTCGCGGGCGCAGAGTCAAGCAACGGGCTGAGGCGCGGGTGCGCGCGGGGTGAGCCACGTCGAAACTCGCCGACGATGCGAAAGAGCAGCTCGCGCGCGCGCCGAGTTCCAGAAGGCGCGCGAACTCGTGTCCCGCCGCCGCGGAGCTCACCCCGGGCGACAAGCAGCACCGAGTCCTGCTCAAGCGGATCAGGCAGAAGGGACACGCGTCGCCGCGGAGGCCGAGGAAGCAACGGCTGGCCAAGCAGCGGGCGAGAGGCCGTTGCGCCGATCCTCGAGCAGAGCTCGCGACGCCGAATCGCGCCGGTGATTACGAGACGCGCTGGCGTGGATGGCGGAGAACGCCCTCGCGGTCGACATCGAGTGCGCCAGAAGCGCACGAGATCCTGCGCAACGCCCGCGCGCAGGTCGCCGCGACGACCTCGAGCGACGACGAAACCGTCGATCTGACCAACGAGACGCCCCGGAAAGGCGATCCCGACGACACTGCCGTCTCGTTGCGCCGGAGCTTCCCGGTGTCTGGGAGCGTCGCAATGTCCGGCGCCGTCGGGAAGTGGACTCAGGGCGACGCCGCGGAGGCGACGGACAAGCCGCAAAGCACCGATCGACAGCGCGCGAAGACGTGAAAACAGGGGACGGACCAACATGGCCAAGCTAATCATCTTTCGCGGCGACGCGCAGATCGACGAGCGCGAGCTGAAGGGAGCGAGACCGTCCGGAATCGGGCGCGGCGCGCGCAGAACGACGCCTCGTTCTGGAGGACCCGGGCGAGGGCGTGTCCAGGAATCACGCCGAGATCCGCTTCGAAGGTGGCCGTTACACGCTGGTCGATCTCCAGAGCCAGAACGGCATCTGGGTCTCGGGTGCCGCGTGTCCTCCGTCGTGACTGGAACCGGGCGTCAGCGCCGCGCTGGGCCCGTTCCGACTGATGGTGCCGGGGCCCCCTTCCCAGCCCGGCCTCCACCCGCCGTCGTCCGGCATCTATCCGGCGACTGAGATGACGCGAGATGTCGGAGCGATCGGCCGCGCCGCGCTGAAACTCGACAGTCTCGCGCCGGCGCACTGGGCAGAAGTCGCCGCCGAAGCCGGTCGTCGAAAGCCTCTCCACCCGTCGCAAAAGCCGGTCGCAAAGACGACGACGCCGGGCCGGCGCCGTCCACGAGCTCACGCCTCGTCGTCGGCGCCGTCGCGGCCGTCCTGCTGATCAGGGGCCTACCCGTGTGCGTCGGAGTGCAAGCAGATGCGCAAGATCGCCGCCGGCCTGCGGATGCGGCCGCCGCGCACGCAGCCTGGTCGACAGCGGGCGAATGTCAGGAAGCGCTGGACACCCACATCACTCCTGCGCTGCGGCACGGATCCAGCCAATCAGAGTGCACGGCAGCTGAAGCACCGAGGCGACAGTGCAGCCAGCTTCCGTGGCGGCAGCGACGTCCAGCGTGACCTCGTCGATTCCAGCGGGCCCAACGGCCGACGAGGAGACTCACCGCGGCCGAACCGCTCCTCGCAGCGAACGTGCCCCTCGCCTGACTGTCAGACGGCGCTCGCGACCATCGGTCACTGCGCGATTCTTGCCGGGGACCCGAACAACGAGGAGGGCGAAGGGTCTTCACGCCAAAGCCAACACGTGCGTCGTCACGCCGCCGAAGACCGGGCCCCAGCCGAATCCGGCTTCTCCCGAGCCGGCCGGTTGTAATTGCCATCGCTCCCGCGCAAGGCGGCCTCGGAGCGCTTCCGGGAGAGACGGAGACAGGCGTATAAGGCGCGCATCGCCGCGATGAACTTGAAGTGCGAACGACGCGGTGGCGCTGCTCGCCTGGCCAGAAGTACCGGCCAGGCCAGCCCGGGCCGCGCTCCAGCGAGATCGTGCCCGACGTGCCCAGCGGTTTACCGCGAGTTACAGCAGAAACGCGACGAGGCGCGCAACGCCATCCGCGCAGAGGCGAAGAGCGTGTTCGAAAGCAGCGCAGGCGGCCGACGGGCGCGACAACTATGAAGCCGCCCTCGGCGCGGGTATCGTCGCGCGCATCAGTACTCGATCAGAGCATTCAGGTGGACGCGTTGGTTCAGCGGCGGGTCCTCGAGCGCAAAGGCCGGCGCCGGCCGGCGAAGAAGATGCGACGCCGGGAAAGTGGCGTTTCGCCTTCGGCGATGCGACGACGGCGACGCCGGCGTGTCACGAGGCTGTCCGGCTGATGACGGGGAACGCCGGCGGCGGTAGTGCCACGTGTTACGCGACGACCGCGAAATGCCCTGCAAAAGTTAGGGGGAAGTAGTATTACCGTCCGCAAGGGGCCAACGCGTATGAATCGCACGATCCGCACGATTGCGCTGTTCGGCCTCGCGCGTGCGCGATCCCGCTTCAGCGCAGCTGACGGCGCAAAGGTGCGCCTGCATCGCAGGGCGCAGCCGGTCATTAGGTACGCAAGCGAGCCCAGGCCCACGGAACATCGACGAGCCCAAGACCTTTACGGGCTGCCTTCCGCATCCGAGGCTGCCCAGAACTGGCAGTAATACGCGCCCAGGTCACACCAAGGCACGATCTTTTTCGGTCGTGGAACCCACAGAAGAAATGGGAAACCGGCGGGCTCATCACGCTCGAATACATTGCAGCTTCAGCTTGCGCTCGGGCCGGCCCCTCATTCCGGGAGTCCGGGGAGGGCAGAGAAGGCTGAACGACCTCAAGAGCCGCGAGCTGAGGCGGAAAAGAAATTCAGCAACGGCATGTCAAGAACGGACCGCTCGGCCCCATTATCTTCCATCCAGTATGACCGTCCGGAAGGTACTTATCGGCAGCTCCACGGCGATCACGTCGATTTGCAGTGCTCGATTCCCATTGGCACCACGGTGTTGCCAGGTCGATCTGCGTTGCCCCCCGACGGCCGAGATCGAGAAGTACCGGCCCACGTTCGCGCGCACGTCGCCTACACCTTCTCGCCGATGAAGACGGGGCTGATTGCAGAAGGCAGAGCTGGATTCGTCACGCCAGCATTCGTCCCGGCAAAATGTTGCGCGGATGTGATGCCGTTCGCGAAGTGAGTTTCGTTCGAGAGACTCGTCGATCTGCTGCGTTCGTCGCCCTCTGAGATCCTCTGTGCCGCTTCAGGCAGGCCAGCAATGACTACAGCTGTTTCAACCTGCTCGGACGCCCGGCCTGTGAGTACGCGAGTTGATGACCACCGACATGGCAGCCGCCGGAAGCGTTCTACAAGAACGTCGTCGGCTGGACTTCGGCTCCCGTTTCGCGAGCTCGCCGAGATCCGTACGGCATTTTCAAGCGGAGCGGCGACGTTCAGGAGTCGCAGGCCTGATGCACCGGCCGCAAGGCATGAACATGCCGCCTTTCTGGTCGATGTATGCGGTGCCCAAGCTCTGAGGATACGGTTGCGCAAATCAAGCGACTCGGGGAAGCGAAGCTCTCGGGGGTCATCGACGTGCCGACGATCGGCCGCATGCAGATGCTGAAGGACCCGCAAGGCGCCGGCCTTCTACATCATCAGCCGGCAGCCACGGGAGGACCCGCCCCGGAGTCGGCGCCGCGAAGTGGGCGAGGGTCTCGTGGCTCGAGCTGATGACCACGGACGCCGCAGCGCGGCGATGACGTTCTATACACGAGGTCTTCGGCTGGCAGCCCAGCGACGGCGATGGATGTGGGGACGATGGGCAAGTGCAGCATGTTCAATCGCGGCGATCGGGATGATCGGCGGCATGATGAACAAGCCGCCCGAGATGGCGCGAGTGCCGCCAAGACTGGGGAATCTACTTCCGCGTCTCTGACATCCAATGCGGCCGCCAGAGCGCGTCAAGGCGAACAGCGGCGCGGATCTCAACGGCCCGCATGGAGGTTCCGGGCGGCGACTGGATCGTGAACGCGATGGATCCACAAGGCGCGACATTCTCGCTGCACGCCAAGAAAGCTCAATAGGTCCCCAGGGACGAGTCCGAGGATCGAAACCGGCGCGCGGACGATGCACAGTCAGCGCGCCGGTTTCGAATGCTGGCAGGTGTCGATCCCGATCTTGTGATCGGCCGGAGCATGCGAGGCCGATCACGACTGCACAGTTTCCGGCAACCACACGCGAACCCGCGCCGCGCTCTCAGCGCTGCAATGGTCGACGCTTGCACGGTTGAGGCGCTCGCATCCGAAGCGCGTCCATGATCTCTGATCACTCTCGTGCGCACGACGGCGCTGCACGATCGCACCGTGATGTCCTGCCTGCCGCGATGCGCGGCTGGTCGGCGCGGTTGCCGATTCCACTCCGCGACGATCCCGTCGCTTCGAACGTCTGGCGGCGCACCGCCGCCGGAGCCTGATTGGGCTCCTGGTTTCGCGATCGCGGCGCTCTACGTCGTTGGTGGTCCGGGAACTTCCGCCCTGGACGTTGCCTCGTCCTTCATGTCCGGCCGTCTCGTCGCCGGCTGTCCGATTCGTCGTGCGCTGCGATGAACGCTGGAGTTTTGCGACCTACGCGGCCACCATGCTCCGTCTCTGGCTGGCCGTCGCCGGGTTCTGGCTCGTGCTCGCTGTGGCGCCGCTCGTCGCGGGCTCGGCTGGGTCGCAAGGACTGGCTCGTCACGCTTCTTCTCGGCGCCCTGCTCGTGCTGGCGGAACCGGCGCCATGCCGAGGCGTTTCGCTGGCTCGTAGCGGTCGCAGCCGCTCCCCCGACGGGCCGCTGCTGTCCCGTATTCCAGACGATGGCCGATGCGAGCAGCGCGCGACGGCTGCCGCGATTCGAGCTGGTTGACTTTCGGGGCGGAGCGATCGCGAATGCGCTTGCGCTCGCGTCGCTGCGCGCTCCTCGGTCTCTGCACGGACACGCTTTCAAGCTGGTTGCTCGACTCGGATGAAGCAGCAGCGATCACACCGCCCATGAGATCGCGCACCTGGAACATTACGACACTGCGAGACTCCGCAAGATACGACAAATCACGACCGCCTTGATTGCCGGCTCCATGTGCGCGTCGCTGCTGCCGCGGGTGATCGGAATTGTCGCTGCTGATGCTCGCCGCTTTCTGGGTGTCGCATACGTTGCCACGCTCGGCTGGATGGCGCGCGACAAGCAAAAAAACGAGACGGCCAGCGACCTCCGCGCCGTCGGTAGCTTTCCGGCGACGAAGCGCTCATTCGTGCGCTGACCCAGGTCTATATCTTCTCGCGCATGCCGCGCCGCTTTGATAGTGAAACGGAACGTGCAGCGAGCCATCCCAGCCTGGCGCGCCGCATCCCGCTCAATCCGGGCGGCCGCTGGAGCGCCGCGGCCCCAGACGCTTCAGGAACCCGGATCCACATTGGATTCCGACGGCAAACGGTCATCACGTTCGAGAGCGATCGGCTGCACTGGCGGGAATCGAGGGCGCCACACACGTTCTTTCATGCACACCTGACCGAGCTGCGAGTGCAGTCGCGTCCATCAGGTACAATCACGCAGCTCTGGCTGCGATCGAGGCGTGGTGGCCGCCGGTGGGAAGTCTCGCGCTGGAGGCCGCCGAGGCCGCGCGTGCCCAGGCGATTCTCGATCGCGTGGACGTGCCTGCTTGGGCGGCGGTTCCGGCGCGGACCTTTTACCGCTGTTACGCAAATCGCTGTCGCCGGCGTGGCCATTTGCGCGATGTGGGTCGGCCACATTCTCCTGGCGGTGGTCGCACTCGGTGCCGCGGCGCTCAGATCCGCGGCCGTGTTCTTCGCTGCGGCCGGTGCCTGCACTCCGGCGCGTCCGTGCTCGTCGCGCGTCAGGCGATCGCCTCGGGGAGACACCACTGGGGGCCTGGCCAGGGCTGCTGCTCGCGGTGTTCGGTGTGGCTCTCCTTGCAGGGGGTATGGCGAAAACGGGAGGACGATCGAAACTCTCTGGTGAATGCCGGCCTTGCCGTGCTGACTCTGCTCGTGCTGATGAGCCTGACGGCGATCGCGTTGCACGGCGGAGGTGCCAGGTCCAGCTGGGCTCAATCAGGCGAGCCTCGCGATTCCACTCGGCGGCGATCTGCCGATCGCTCTTGCCGCGGCGCTCATGTTCAGACCGCGTGAGTCTGGCGCTCTGGCTGCGATTCCTATCGCCCTTTGTTGGAGTGATGATCGGGGCTGCCGGCAGCGGCATCGCTTTTCTACGCATTCGGACGCGATCCGCTTCTCGTGAACGGGCGGCTGTTGTCGATCGAGCCCCCTTGACTGCGGCTCTCCGACCGCCGACTTCACGATTCCGGGAACCGCGACCGATCTTCGGTTTGTCACCAGGCGGACGGCAGGTTGCGGTGATGAAGCATCAGATGGCCGCTGGTGTGGCCGGCTTTTCAGTCGGCACGACCGGGGCTTTCTCGATTGGAGCGCCGGGGTCCGAGTTCGCGACGGTCAACGCCAACGATGTGGTGCCCGTGGATGACCATCGGCTGCTGACCTCGGCGTTGAAGGCGCCGACTCGGTGCTGCGCGAGCTGACCCTGCCGTCTCGCGCCGTCGTCTGGGAACAACGCATTCAGAACCCCGCAGGTGGCGCGTGCCTCTCGCCTGGAGCGCCGTCAGATCACTGGCTCGTGACCGGCATGAGCGCTTCGACGGGCATCTCGTGGCGGTGGAGGCCAGGGCCGGAAGCGCCGACCTCCAGCGGCGCGAGTGGAGCATCATCGATCAGAATGGGTGGCCCGACGCCTGGGCGGTCGATGGAGATGGTGTGCTCGTCGCCAACCGGCAGTTCGACGTGGAAGGGCTCAGCTGGACGATGCTGTTCATGCTCGACCATCTGCAGACCCGGCTGACCCGGATCACCTCAAACGGAACGAGCAGGATCGCAGCATCGCAACTCGATACGAGCTGTTCGGACCGGGCATTCGATACGGCGCGTCTCGTGTGCCTGGCGTTCGACGGCACGCGGACACACTTGCTCGCAGTCGATACGGCTGGTGAGCCACAGCCAATTGGCTCGCTCAGCGGCCACTTCGTCAGCTATCGTCCAACGCGGGACGGCTGGCTGAGCGGGTGGCTCACATCTGGTCGCTGGACCAACTCCACGCAACTCGCGGTCGACGTCGTGTCGGGTCGCGCGATCACGATCCCGCGTGACCTTCGGGCGGATGAGCTGACCGTCTGCCGGAGAGTCGCGGCCGTGCTCGCGCACACGGGCTGCGACGACGCGGGTGCGGCTGCCGCTACAAGCCTAGCCTTGACACCGGGGTCCGTGGTCGGGATCCGGGAACCAGAGGCACTAAGTCGCACCGGCCACGGATCTCCGGACTCCGCATCCCGGATCGCATGGATCCCGACTCGTTCATTTAACACTGTTGAACAAGCCGTAGACCTCCTACGATCTAAGGCCGTAGACTGTCTACGACTATGGCCAAGACTCCCGACGAACGGCGCCTGGAGCTTCTCCAGGGCACCCTCGACATGCTCGATCCTCCGGACCCTGCAGTGGGGCCCGCAGCACGGCCACGGCATCGGCCAGGCCATCCGCGCGCAGTCCGACGACCTGCTCAAGGTCGAAACCGGCTCCTCTATCCCGCGCTGCACCGGCTCGTGAAGCGCGGATGGCTGAAGGCCGAGTGGGGCGTGAGCGAGGCCAACCAGCGGGCGAAATTACTACCAGCTGACGTCGGCGGGCAAGGCCCAGCTGTCGCGCGAGCAGGATCGCTGGTCGCAGCTCGTCGACGCGATCGGACGCATCATGAACCCGGCGCCGGCGAGCAAGGAGTAGCGCATGCGGCCTGACGATCGACGATCTCGACGACGAAATCCGCGGCCACCTCGCCATCAGCATCAAGGAGCGGATCGAGCGCGGCGAGGATCCGAAAGCCGCCCGCCTGGCGCGCGCTGAGAGAATTCGGCAACGTCACGGCTGACGCGCGATTCGATGCGGCGGCGTCTGGCGCCATCGCTGGTTCGACGCGTGCCGAGGCGCTTGGCCGCGACATCCGGTTCGCCCTGCGCGCGCTCCTGCGCGTCCAAGGGCCTGGCCGCCACGGTCGTGGTGACGCTCGCGCTCGGCATCGGCGCCAACGCCGCGATCTTCAGCGTCGTCCGCGGCGTGCTGCTCCGCGCCGCTCGTCAATCGCGACGAAGATCGCCTGATCTACATCCGCCAGAGCGCGCCGGGCCTCGGCGCCGAGAACATGACGTTCTCGGTGCCCGAAATCAACGACCTCAAGTCACGGGTCACCACCATCAGCGCGTTCGGCGACTTCTCCACGGTCGACTTCACGCTGATCGGTCTCGGCGGCGAGCCGCGCATCGGTGAAAGCGGGCGTCGTCGGCGGATCGTTCTTCGACGTGATGGGCCTGCGCCCCGTGCTCGGCCGCCTGCTGAACGCGCAGGACGATGGTCCCAAGGCGGCGGGTGCGGCGGTCCTCACGCTACCGGTTCTGGACCACTTCGCTCAACAGCGATCCGACCGTGATCGGCAAGACCATCCGCCTCGGTCCGCGCACCGCCACGGTGGTCGGCGTGCCTCGAGCCATCGGTGCCCCTATCCGGCCGACACCGAGATCATCGCGAACGTCGTGACCAGCCCGCATCACCTCGGGCGCCACGATGGTCACCAGCCGCGTCCACCGGATGACGGAGCTCTTCGGCCGCCTCGCGCCCGGCGCCTCGCTCGAAGGAGCGCGCGCCGAGCTGACGTCGGTGCACGCCGCCATGATGCGCGAGCACCCCGAGGCGTATTCGGCGAAGGCCAACGTCCAGCTGAGCGTCACGAGGCTTCGCGATCAGATCGCGGCGCCCGCGCGAACGATCCTGCTCGTGCTGCTCGGCCGCGGCCGCGGTCGTGTTCGTCATCGCCTGCTCGAACGTCGCCAACCTGATCCTGGCGCGATCGGTGCGCCGCGAAGGCGAGCTGGCGGTGCGCGCCGCGCTCGGCGCCGGCTCCGGCGCGCTCCGGCGCACGCTGCTGGCCGAGAGCCTGGTGCTCTGCGGCGCCGGCGCCGTGCTGGGCGTGGTGCTGGCGCGGCCGTTCGTCGCGCTGGTCGCCGCTATGCCGCTCGCTTTTCGATCCGCGCGCTCGACGTCACCGTCGATCCGAGCGTGCTCTGGGTCGGCGCCGGTCTCGCGATGGCCGCGGCCGTGCTGCTCGCCTATCGTCCCGCGCCTGCCGTCGCCGCACGCGCCTGCCGGCCTCGGCCTGGCGAGCGGCGGCGTCCGGATCACGCCGGGCACCAACCGCCGCCTGCGGGTGTTCGCGACGACGCAGATTGCGTTCTCGTTCGTGCTGCTCGCCGGCGCGGGCATGCTCGTCGCCACGCTCGATCGCGCTTGCAGACGGCGGCGACCGGCTACTGACATGCGGCAGGTGCTGGCATTCGACATGCCCACGACGGCGACGGGAGTCGGCCTGGGCGATACGCAGGCGATCGACTTCTATCAGGAGGCGACGCAGGCGCATCGGCGCAGCTGCCTGGGCGTCGAGGGCGTCGTCGCTCGGGAGCTTCGTGCCCTGGCGCGATGCCGGCAGCTTCGGGTCCCGGCTATCCAGTTCGCCGTCGAAGGCTACAAGCCCGCGGACGGAGAGGAAAACCCGCGAGGCGCGGTTCCGCATCGTCGCGCCCCGCTTCTTCGCGGTGCTCGGCGTTCCGATGCTCGCCGGCCGCGACTTCACGTGACGAGGACCGGCGCGGCAGCGAGCCGGTCGATCGATCGTCAGCCAGAGCGTGGCGCAGCGGCTCTTTCCGAACGGCGACGCGGTGAACCGGCACATGACGGTGGACCGATCCGTCAGCATCTACGGCAGACGCGTGCCCCGTCGCATCGTCGGCGTGGTGGCGGACGCAGACGACGAGAACGTCGTGCAAGGGCCCGGCGATGACGATCTATCAGCCGGTGCGGCAGATTGGGCGTGGCCGGCCGCCTGTTCGTGCGGACGGCGGGCGATCCGTACGCGCTCGTGCCGGCGGTCACGCGCGTCATCCGCGACATTTCCGCGGACCAGCCCGCTGGAGCGCGCGGCGACGCTCGAGGACGTGCGCGCCGAGGTGCTGTCGCCCGAGCGGCTGAACGCCTTCGTGTTCTCCGGATTCGCCGGCATCGCGCTGCTGATCGCCGTCGTCGGGCGTGGCGGGCGTGCTGGCGTTCTCGGTGAGCGCGCGGACGCGCGAGTTCTGGCGTGCGCCTGGCTGGTCGGATCCGTCGCCGCGCCACTCTGCTGGCCGCGCGTGCTCTGAGAGGGCGTGTTGATCGCCGCGATCGGGATCGTGGTCGGTGCCGGCGGCGGCTTACGCTCTCGCGCGTCGTGGCGGCGGGGTTTCTTCGACGAACGTGCAGCTGCCGGGCGCGCTGCCGGTGATGGTGCGCGGCGGCCGTGCTCGATCGGCGCGGCTGGCGCGGCCTCGCTGATGCCCGCGGCACGAGCGGCACGCGTGGATGTCCTGCAGGCACTGAGGTCGGGCGGCGTCAGACCGGGGTCAGACAGGTAGTCTGACCCAACGTCAGCAAGGGCTTGTCTACAGCGTATACCAGCCAGGCAAACGTTGAAAAAACCGCTTCGTCTCTGGCCCGGCGTCACCGCGGCGGTGCTCCTGTGCGTCCTGAGATTCGTCGTGCCGCTCGTGGCACCCGAAGTGGCACTCTACTCATTCCCTCGGCGCCATAGTGTGCGCCTCTCGCGATTGTCGTGTGGTGGTTGCTGTTCAGCAGGGCTCCCTGGTCCGAGCGAGTCGGCGCGATCGTGTTGATGGTGGTCGGACCGTACGCGACGTCGTATGTGGTCCATGTCTCGATTCGCACAGCGATGATGGGGCGGATGCTGCCCGTCTACGCGATTTTCGTCCTTCCACCGGCGCTCGTGCTGTGGGCGGCTGCCACCGGCCGTCTCACGGATGGTGTCAGGCGCGCGTGGCTGGTTGCGACAATCGTTCTCGCATGCGGCGCGTTCACGCTCCTGAGGACCGACGGCGTCAAGGGCATGGGGTTCCCAACTGACCTGGCGTTGGTCACAAACAGCGGAGGAGCGGCTCCTGGCTCAGACGGCGAAATGAGCCGGCCAACCCGCCGTTGCCTGACGCCGGCGGCCGCATCGACACCAGCGCCGGAAATACCCAGCGCTCCGACGAATCAGCCATCTACCAGCCACCAGCAAGTCCTGTCGAACGACCGCCCATCGCAGCCGCGCGAAAGCTGCGGTCGCCGAACCGGTCGCGATGCCCGCAGTCGTCAAACCGGCCGAATGGCCGGGTTTCCGCGGCCCGGGTCGCGACGGCGTTGTTCACGGTGTGCAGATCAATACCGACTGGGCCACGACGCCGCCCGTCCAGATCTGGCGACCGGCCGATCGGGCCCGGGTGGTCGTCGTTTGCGGTCAGCGGAGATCTGCTCTACACGCAGGAGCAGCGAGGCGAGGACGAGATCGTGGCGTGCTACAGGGTCGGCAACGGCCAGCCGGTGTGGAGTCATCGAGACAAGGTGCGTTTCTGGAGTCGAACGGCGGCGCCGGCCCGCGGGCGACACCGACGCTCAGCGGCGGACGTGTCTACGCGTTTGGCGCGACCGGGCTCTTGAACGTGCTCGACGCCGTCGAACGGCGCGCTCGTGTGGTCGCGCGACGTGGCGTCGGATGCGAGACAAGAAGGTTCCGATGGGGTTTCTCGAGCTCACCGCTCGTGCTCGACGACCTGGTCGTCGTCGCCGCTTCCGGGAAGCTCGCGGCCTACGACATCGCAACCGGGAAGTCCCGATGGTTCGGACCGGATCGTCCGGCCAGCTACAGCTCTCCGCATCGAGCGACGATCGACGGGATCGACCAGATTCTGCTGCTCACCGCGGCCGGCGCCACCAGCGTCGCGCCAGCGGATGGCGCCGTGCTCTGGGAACATTCGTGGCCGGAGGCGGTCAACGATCGTGCAACCGGCCCTGACGGCAGACGGCGACGTCCTGATCAACACGCTGACCGGCACGGGTGGCCTCGGCATCCGGCGCCTCAATGTTGCTCACGGATCGGGCGGGTGGACCGTCGACCGAGCGCTGGACCTCGACCGGATTGAAGCCGTATTTCAACGACTTCGTCGTCCACAAGGGCCACGCCTACGGTTTTGACGGCAGCATCCTGTCGTGCATCGACCTGCAGGATGGCAAGCGCAAGTGGAAGGGCGGACGCTTTGGCGACGGCCAGCTCGTCTTGTTGGCCGGATCAGGATCTGCTGCTGGTCGTGTCGCGAGGAAGGCGACCTGCGCGCTCGTGAAAGCCACTCCCGATCAGTTCACCGGAGATCGCGCGCTTCAAGGCGATCGAGGGCAAGACGTGGAATCATCCCGTGGTCGTTCGCGACGTTCTCCTGGTGCGCAACGGCGAAGAAATGGCCGCGCATCGGCTGTCGCTCGCGGCGCGCTGGAGTACCCGGCGGCGCAGGTCACTGAGCTTCCGCGTAGGCGGATCGCGCGGCCGCGGCAAGCCCGTTTGCCCGCGGCCAATTCGGATGTTGCGCCTGAATCTCCGCCTGGACCGTGGTCGCCACCTCGTCTGCGGACTTGCCCTCGGCCTTCAACGCGCGAGCGCGCGCCTGCACGGCCTGCATGATCGTCCGGTTCGTTCCGATGATGGCGCCTGGTCCAACTTCTCCGTGTGCCGGACACGATCGTCTGTGCTTTCAACGCTTCGAGCGTGTCGAACGCCGTCAGCCAGGCTTTCATGCTCGACACCGGCGTCGCCGCCAGGAAGGAATTGTTCATGACGACGTCGCCGGCGAAGAGGACGTTGTCTCCTCGACGAAGAACGCCGTGTCACCCTTCGTGTGGGTCGGGCCCACGAGCAGGAAGCGAACACGAATATCGCCAAGGTCGAGCGTGAAGTCTCGCTCGAAGGTGATCGCGGCCGGACGGCGAGCGGCATCCTTCAGGATCTCAGCCGTCGCGGGCGACCGCCCGGAGAACATCTGCACCATCTGCATGCCGCCCTGTTCGAACTCCGCTTCCTGGACGGTGGAGTTGATGTAACTTCGCCGAGGAGGGGAACGCGACGTAGCCGGTCGTGTGCTCGGCGTGGAAGTGCGTGGTCCCGATGAACAACTCGGAGTTCTTGCTGACCTTTCCGACCTCGCGGAGCACCGTTTCACCATTCCGCCGCCCGAGCCCTGGATCGATGACCAGCGTGCCCGCGATCCGACAACAATCCCGACGTTCGGCACGAGTCCGACGTTGTTGTCCGGAATCACATAGGTATGGCGGCGCGAGCTTGACGGTCGCGTTTTCCCTGACGAGCGGGTCCTGCACAGGCCCGCGCTGGGCGATCAGCACTGAAGACGCGACCGTGCAGGCGATCGTCAGCACGGCCAGAATGGAATTGCGCTGCATGAAAGCTCCTTCGACACCGATACTCTGTGTTGGTCCGCGGCTCAGGACGGCAATCCGATTTTGCGAACGAATGACGCCCAGCGTGATGACGCCCGGAGGGCCGGCGCGTAGGGCCCGCCGACGAGAATCATCATGAGGAACGGGTGCCGCTGTTCGACCAGCAGCTGCAGGAAGTCAAACGCCCGATCCGTCTCGCCGCTCGCGAGATGATACAGCGCGTGCCCGACGGCATTGCCGTATTCTTCGGTGGCCCGGCCTGCGGCCATCAGGTCCGCGGCTCGGGTCGTATCTCCGCTTCGTCGAAGCAGTCCGGCGAGGAGACCCGTGGCGGCGGTATGCCACATGAGGAGCGCATGGAGACGCTCCGCAAATGCGAGCGCCTGCTCGATTGGCGCGCGTGCCACGTCCAGGGCAAGGAGCCCGTGCGTGCCAGGAAGTCAGGCGCCAGTTCCATCAGCGTCGCGACGACCTGCGCGGCCTCCGCGTCCCTGCCTGCGGATGTGAGCGACGTCAGCGAGGCCGACGCGAAAGATCAGTGTTGAGTGGATCCTGCTCGATTGCACGGTGATGTTCCGCGATCGCCTCCTCGGCGCGTCCCGTCAGACGAAGGTTGAAGCATGCGCGTTCATGTGCCGGATTGCCGGTGTGACCGGCTCTCTCGCCATCGCGGCTTTGAACTGCCGTTCGCCTTCAGCCCAATCGTAATCGTAGGTCGTGGCGACGACTCCGGAGCCAGGCGTGCGCCTCGGGAAGAGCGCGGGTCGAGGGCGACCGCACGCTCGAGCGATGATCGGATAGCCGCAGCGGCCATCTGCGCCTCAGGACCTTTACCGCTCGCACGAATGTGGAAGAGCTCGGCAAGCCCGGCGTGCGGTAGCGCGTAGCGCGGATCGAGCGCAATGGCCTGCTCGTAGCGCTTGAGTCCTGCGCGAACCGCTCCCGTGACAACCCCTGCCACACGTGATGACGCGCCATCATGTACGCTTCGTATGCGGCCACTTTTGGCGTGTACGACGACGACGCCGGTGCTTCGACCCCGAATCGGCCGCGAAGCTCAGCTGACGATGGCGGAGGCGATGCTGTCCTGCACCGCGAACACATCGGCCAGCTCACGATCGTAGCGCTCAGACCACAAATGGAAACCGCTCGAAACATCAATGAGCTGCGCCGTGACACGGATTCGGCTGCCGGCGCGTCGCACGCTGCCCTCGAGCACGGTGTTGACGCCCAGCGCGTCCGCGATCTGCCTGATGGGCACCTGTTGCCCTTTGGAACGCGAACGCTGACGTTCGTGCGATCACCTTCAACCCCGGCACGTGAGCGAGGGCATTGATGATCTCTTCGGTCAGGCCGTCGCTGAAGTATTCCTGCTCGGGCTCAGAGCTGAGGTTCGCGAAGGGCAGCACGGCGATTGACGCTCCCACTTCTCGAGACGTCGCCGATCTGTTCGAGCGCGGCTTTCAGTTCGGTCGCCGTTTGATAGCGGTGTGTGGGCGACTTTTCGAGACACCGCCTCACCACAGCGGTCAGTGCCGGCGGCCCGTCGAGCGGCGGTGGATCGTCGCGGAGGACCGCGGTCAGGGGTTTCGATGCTCGAAGGGCCATCGAAGGCGCGCCGTCCCGACAGCATCTCGTAGAGCACTGCGCCAAAGCTGAAGATGTCGGAACGCGCGATCGGTTGCACGGCCCTGCGCCTGCTCAGGCGCCATGCACGCGGGAGTTCCGGACACGCTGGTCTCGGCCGTCATCGTCGAGTCAGGTGTGATCCCGGAGCGGGCCTTTCGCGATGCCGAAGTCGAGGAGCTTGGCCTGCCCCTGGGAGAGCAGGATGTTGGCCGGTTTCAGATCGCGATGAACGATGCCCTTGCCGTGTGCGGCTTCCAGGGCTCCTACAATCTGCAGGGCGACTGCAGCGCTTCTGCCGGCTCCATCGGTCCGGCCAGGGAGCGCCGTCGATGAACTCCATCACGAGGTAATCGCCGCCGATATCGTGCAGCGTGCAGATGTTCGGGTGATTGAGGCCCGCGATCGTTCGTGCTTCGCGTTCGATGGCTGCGCCAGCCACGCGGAGCCGCTTGATGGCCACGATCCGTTCGAGTCGACTGTCCCTGGCCTTCCAGACGTCTCCCATGCTTCCGGCGCCGATTTCGGAGATGAGGACGTAAGGCGCCCGACCTGGCTTCCCGCTTCCCAGATGCTCACGACATCGGAATTGTAGTTGTGGAGCCCGCCTCGCGCGAGCGGCCCGCCGTCGTCTACTTCTTTCAGAAGCGCCGGCGGTGGCGCCGCCGCTGACCATCGACTCGACCACCCGCCGCGCCTCGTAGTTCACACACGTTCGCGTCGCTTCGAATCGAGGTGAGGTAGGCCGTGCGGAGCAGTTGCTCTTTCCGCGCCTTGAGCGTCTCCGTGATGCGTCCGCGCACGCCAGGCGTGGACAGATCGCGTTGTCCTGCCTGTTCATGTGCAACGACCAGCACGAGCGTGACGCGCCCCCTGCGCTCGCCACGTTGACGGCGCCAGGTGCCTTGTTCACCACCGCATCGCGCAGGGCTGGAGCGGCCTGCTTCAGTTTCGAGACGGGTATGAGGCCCATGTCTCCCGCCGCGAGGCGCCGACTCGGGATCTTCGGAGTAGCCGGCTGCCAGATCGCGGAAAGAGGCGCGCCGGCCTTCAGGCGCTCCATCAGCATCCGCACCCTTCGACCGCCGCCTGCGGCGTCGTCGCACGTCGTCTCCCGTTCCGTTGGCGATCTGTTGATCGCGCACCGGCGTGACGACGAGCTGCGCGATGTGGTAGGCCTCCTCCGGCACGTTGAATTGGGCGCGATTGGCGTTGAAGAAATCCGTGACGGCCTTGTCGGTGACCGTGACCTTTGCCCCGACCTCCTGCTCGATGACTTTCTGCGTCAGCATACTTCACGCCGGAGCCCGTCCCGCATGTCCTCCGGCGTCAGGTTTCGACGCGTCAGTTCCTGCTTGAACGCGTCCTCGGAGAGGTTTTTCTTGGCGTTGTTGTAGGCGGCGTCGAGGTCGCTTTGAGCAACGTCGATCTTCCAGCGCGGCCGCCTTCGCCAGCAGGATGTCCTGGACGATGACGTCATTGAGGATGGTCAGCTTGGCTGTCAGGGTCTCCTCATCGGACAGCGGTTGCGACTCGTCCCGCGTTCGCCGGAAGACCTTCTCGACGTCGGTTGCGGTGATTGGCTTGCCATCGACGACGGCCCAGGTGTCGGCTGTCACCGGCGCGGCGGTTGCTGGAGTCCCGGGTGTCGATCGGCATGCCGTGCCGGCGGACGATGCGGCCAGCACGGCCAGGAAAGACGAGAAGACGGCGATATTGGCGTCGGAAGGCTGACCTTTGCTCAAGCATAGCTTCCGAGCGCACTGCTGGATCGCCCGGAGAGAACAATAGTTAGTTGCTTAGGTCAGCGCCAGGTATTCGTGACGAATCGCACGACCATCGAGCCTTCGCCCACGGCTGACGCGCACGCGGTTCATCGCGCCGGCCCGGATGTCGCCAGCCGCGAACACGCCGGGCGCGCTGGTCTCGAGCGCCATCGGCTCGCGGCGCTCTTTCCAGATGCGCGCGTAGGCCGGATCGGCCGACAAATCCCTGCCGGTCAGCACGAACCCTTTGCCGTCGCGCAGCACGTCCGGCGGAAGCCAGTCGCTTCGCGGCCGTGGTGCCGATGAACACGAACACGGCGTCGACGTCCTCGATTTGCGCGTCACGCCGTCTGCAGCTTGAGCGCGACTCGTTCGACGCGGCCGTCTCCTTCGACGCGCTCGAGCTCGGCGTCCGTGCCTGCAGCCGGATGTTTGGCGTCTTTTCGATCTGCTCGATCGAGATAGTGCGACATGCTGTCGCGCAGCGAGTCGCGCCGGACGACAATCTGCACGTCTTTCGCGTAGCGCGACAGATACATGGCGCGCCTGTCCCGCGGAGTTTCCGCCGCCGACGACCACGACGCGCCGGTCGACGAACACCGGCGCTTCCGTGGTCGCCGTTCCGTAATACACTCCGGCGCCCGTCAATGCTCGTCACGCCATCGGCGGCGATGCTCGCGGTACTCCATGCCGGTCGCGGCGACGAGGGTCCGCGTCACGATCGTCCGGCCGTCGCTGAGCGTCAGGTGCTTGTATCCGGCGTCGATGGCGACGCCTCGTCGACTTCTGAGCGGCACGAGCAACTCTGCGCCGAGGCCGCTGCGCCTGTGTGACGGCCCGGCGCGTCAAGTCAGTTGCCGCTGACGCCGGTGGGAAACCCGAGGTAGTTTTCGATTCTCGGAACTGCTGCCCGCCTGCCCGCCGGGCGCGTGACGGTCGAGCATCACGCGTGCGTAGCCCTCCGATGCGCCGTACACCGCCGCGCGCGAGACCGGCGGGACCGGCGCCCGACGATCACGAGGTCGTAGCAGCTCGCAACGCAGCCGACAGCGACCGGCCCAGCCGCTCGGCTACCTGACGGGGCTCGGGATTGCGAAGCGACTGACCCGTCCTCGAAGAGCAACACGGGAAGCTCGTGGTCTCCAACCCCTGCGGCGTCGAGCAGGCTCGAGTGTCGTCGGGATTGCGGGCGACATCAAGCCATCTGATACGGAATCAGGTTGCCCGCCAGGAAGTGCTTGATCTCGTGCGATCGCGGCGACCACTGGTGGCCAACGAGCCTCAGGCCCTTTGCCTCCGGCTGATACTCGGCCTGCCAGGCGTCGAGCAGACTCGTCGATGACCGGGAACAGGCGTCTCTTCGGGCGGATCCCACGGCTTGGAAAGGTAGTGATCGACATGCGCGACGTTGATGGCCTTGATCGCCGCGTCGATGTCCGAGTAGGCCGTGAGCAGCACGCGGCGCGCAAGCGGATACATCTCGCGTGCCTGCGCCAGCAGTCCGTGCCCTGCATGCCAGGCATGCGCTGATCGCTGACCACGATGGCCAGCGAGTCGCCGCGCGCCTTGAGCTCGCGAATCGTGGACAGCGCCTCCTCGCCCGACGTCGCGCCGAGGACTGCGTAGGTCGCTCGATAATGCGAGCGCAAGATCGCGGCGCACCGCCGCCAGCACCTGCGGGTCGTCGTCTACGAGCAAGGATGGCGGGCTTGTTCACGATTGTCCGGCGGTGCCGTTGGCGTCGGCGAGCGGCAGCGAGACGCGAAACTCCGTTCGACCCGGGACGCTTTCGACATCGATGTCGGCGTCGTTATGCGTCAGCAGGCGCCGGACGATATCGAGGCCCAGACCGGTGCCCTTCCCGACCGGCTTGGTGGTGAAGAACGGCTCGAACATGCGCCCGCGAACTCGGCCGGGATGCCCGGCCCGTTGTCGACGACGCGCACGACGACGCGCTGCCGTTCGCGATCCGCGCGCTCACATCGACACGCCCCGAATCCGGAACGGCATCGAGCGCGTTGTCGATCAGATTCGCCCAGATCTGATTGAGCTCGCCGGCGAAAGCCGCGGACGCGCGGAAGGCCCGGCGGCACGCGTCGACCGTGACGGCGACGGATTTCGATCGTGCCTTGAGCTTGAGCACCGCGACCGTATTGCCAAGGCTCGACTTCGAGGTCCACCGGCTCGGCCACCGTGCGCCTGATCCATGTGCGTGAATCCCTTTGATGGCGGTGACCAGCCCGGAGATCCGCATCGCCGCTTCCTGGATTTCCGAGGTCAGCGCTCGAACCGAGCACCCGGCCGCGCTCCATCTCAAGACCGCGCTGAGCGCGGGTCCGCTGATCGATCGGGCAATCCGATCGAGCGCCTCGATCGTCACGGCGGTATCGGCCAAGCTGTCCGGCAATGGCGGTGTCGACGCCGTGATCGGCGAGCCAGTCGGCGATCGCGTCCTCGCGTTCGGCCTGTTGAATCGGCGACAGCACTCCCGGCACACGCATCGTCGAGGCAGGACGCGCGCACCGTCGTCGACGGCGGCGAGCTGAGGCATCGGTCAGTTTCGCGGCGCCCAACGCGCGCGTCGCCTGTTCGGCATCCGTCCAGTCGCTCTTCGAGGCAGGACGCGCTGCGTTCGATGGCGGCCGCGGGATTGTTCAGTTCGTGCGCCAGTCCAGCGGACAGCTTGCCGAGCGACGACCATCTTCTCGTCCTGCAGGTCGCTCGACGTGAACAGCTGGCTCCGATCGAGCATCGTTGTGCACGAGCATCGACGTGAGCTGGTGACACTCGCGAATCATCTCGGTCAGGTCTTCGCGGGGACCGCGAGAACCTCCGTGGGCTCCTGGGCGACCGAGTCACCCGGCGGAGCAGTCAGCCGTGAGTATGGCAGCATGCCCGTGACGTCGCCGGCCCGCCACTCCGTCACCTTGTGACGGCCGGCGCCGCGGTCGATATAGATGGCGATATGGCCAGACAGGACGACGAAGAAACTGACGACACGCGACACCCTTCCCGCCGACGACTTCACCTGTCGAAAGTGTCGCAGCGACCCCGTGAGGCCAGGCCATTCAAGCTCAGGCGCGGCGCTGCGCCGACGGTCCTGTGTGCGGCGAGGCGGTCGATGAGATCGGCTGCGGTCACGTGGGAGCTCTGTCTCTGGAGCTGGATGTGGAAACTCAGGATGTTACATCAGACCCAACGGTACGATGCGCTTGGGGGCTAGAGCGCGACGACTCTGCCCTGTGCGCACGCTTTCGTCAGCCGCGAGCACGATGCGCAGGCTGTTGACCGCATCCTGCATGTGATCCGGTCAGATCGACGTCCTGCTGAATGGCGCGAAGCAGGAACGCCTGCTCGCGATCGCAGAGTCCCTGATGATCGGGCTCGTCCTCGGTGTTGATCAGCTCGTCCGGTCTTCACGAACTCGTTGTTCTCGTCGATGTCGCTGTGGTGCAGCTTGATGCAGTTCGTCTTGGTGTGGCTGTCGATGTCGTCCGAGCCTTCGGCGACGCTTCGTTCGGATCCTGACGATGGAGACGCAGCCCTTGGGACCGATGACGTCTTTCACGAAGAAGGCGACCTCACTCATCATCGGGCCCCAGCCTGCCTCGTACCAGCCCCACTGACCCATCGTCGAACGTCACCTGAAGCTGGCCGTAGTTATACATGTCGGGCTTGATGCTCGTCAGTGAGGCGAGCGCCGACCGCCGACACGCGCACCGGTTTGGCGCCGGTCATCTGGCACATCACGTCCACGTAGTGCACGCCACAGTCGACGATGGGCCTCATCGAGTTCATCAGGTTGCGGTGGACATTCCAGGCGGGTCCGTGGCTCTGCTGGTTGAGGTTCATGCGCATGACCAGCGGCTTGCCGAGCGTGCGCGCGAGTTCGATGAAGCGAATCCAGGCCGGGTGCACGCGCAGGATGTAGCCGATCACCAGCTTGCGTCGTCCTGCCCGCGCGGCGTCGACGATGCTCTGAGCCTCTTCGACGGTCTCGGCCAGCGGTTTCTCGCAGAACACATGACAGCCCGCCTCGATCGCTGCCTTCGCGTACGGCCGCGTGCGTCTCGGGATACGTATTGATGCTGACAACATCGGGCTTCGTCTCCGCGAGCGCCGCGTAGTAATCGCTGAACTCCGGCACGCCGCCGAGCTCCTTGCTGATTGCCTGACGTGACGCCGGCCCCCGGCTCACCACGCCCGCGACCTTGAACTGCGGGCATCTTGTGGTAGGCGCGTGCATGGCTGGCCCCCATGTTGCCGCAACCGGCAACGAGCACTCGAAGAGGTGGTCATGGTGCAACCTTATCGCATGCTCGTCGAGGTTCGCGGTTTGCGATTGACCGTTCGGGTGCCGGTCTCAGGTCCCCGCGCACGTACCTGCCGCCGGGCGTCAGCCGAATGTTAAGATTCTGATCCACATGAGCGCACAGGCGCATGAACACCAACCAGGGGCTGCCGCTCATCGCGCCGCAGGTCGTGCCGGCTCTCGACCCGGGGTTTCGCCCTGCGGTTCTCGCCGTGCGGGCGTTCCGCGCGCTCGTCGAGGCGACGCCTGGCGCCGTTCCGGTTCGGATCGCCGTCGAGCAGGCCGACGGCTCCGTGTTTCGTTTCGAAATCCGCGTGCTGCCGGAATCTCATCCGCACGTCTCCGGAAACTTCACGTTTCTCGAAGCGGTTCGTCAAGTTTCTTCTGTGGTCGCGGGAGGCTGGCGCATCTCTGTTGACGGGCCGGCATCGCTCGTCTCGCAGCTCGGCCGCGCACTACCGCGACACGCCGACCGGCAGATTCGAGTGCGCACCTCGTCGGCCAGCGGATGTTCGATCACCCGCTGGAGATCGTCCACACGCGCGATCTGCCGCCCGAGCACTCGGAGACGAGGCCGCTCGGCCGTCATCTTGACGGGTGCCGCATAGGTTTCGATCTCGGCGGCAGCGATCGAAAGGTGGCGGCGCTCATCGACGGGCGGTCGTCTTCAGCGACAGACGGTCTGGGATCCGTACTACAAAGCCGGATCCGCAGTATCACTTCGACGGCATCATGGACTCGCTGAAGAAAGCCGCGGCCCATCTCGCCGCGGGTCGACGCCATCGGCGGAAGCGCCGCCGGCGTCTACGTCAACAATCGCGTCAAGGTTGGATCGCTCTTCCGCGGCGTGCCGGAGGACCTGTTCAACGCCCGCGTGCGCGACCTGTTCCTCGACATCCGAGAGGCCTGGCACGACGTGCCCTTCGAGGTCGTGAACGACGGCGAGGTCACCGCGCTCGCCGGCTCGATGTCGCTCGGAGAGAATGCGATTCTCGGCATTGCGTTCGGCACCAGCACGGCGGCCGGTTACGTCACGCCCGACGGCAACATCACGTCGTGGTTGAACGAGCTGGCCTTCGTGCCGGTCGACTACAGCCCTCACGCGCCGGTCGACGAATGGTCGGGCGACTACGGCGTCGGCTCGCAGTACTTTTCCCAGCAGTGCGTCGGCCGCCTGATGCCCGCGGCCGGCATCGACGCACCGGTCGATCTGCCGTCTGCCGGAGCGGCTGAAGCACGTCCAGTCGCTCATGCTCGAGGGCGATCCGCGCGCGAAGAAGATCTACCAGACCATCGGGACGTATCTTGGCTATGGCGTCGCGCACTTCGCGGCGTTCTACGAGCTCCGGCACGTGCTGGTGCTGGGCCGCGTCACCTCCGGTCCTGGCGGAAACGACATCGTGACAGGCGCACGCGAGGTGTTGGAGGTCGAGTTTCCGGATCTCGGCCGTGCGCATTGCGTTTCACGTGCCCGATGAGCACGACAAGCGCCACGGCCAGGCCATTGCCGCCGCCAGCCTGCCTGCGCATCGCGAGGAGGCCATGAACCCGTATCACCGGTACGTCTCCGAGCTCGCGCGGCTCGTCGAAGGACGGCCGGAGATTCCAGCTGGGCGGCTTTCCGGTCGCGCCAAAGCTCCGATCGCACGCGGATGCGCCGCGTGCGCTCATCTTCTCGCCGCATCCGGACGACGAGTGCATCATCGGCGGACTGGCGCTGCGTCTCATGCGCGAAGCCGGGATGCGGGTTGTGAACGTCGCGGTCACGCAGGGCAGCAACAAGGCGCGCCAGGCAGGCGCGGCTCGAGCGAGCTGAGAGCAGCCTGCGACTATCTCGGGTTTGACCTGGTCGCGACCGCGCCGGGCGGACTCGAGAACATCAACATCAAGAGCCCGGACAGGCGATTCGGCGGCGTGGCGAACGTCGGTCGACGTGATCGCCGCCATCATCGCCGACCAGCGGCCCGCGGTCGTGTTCTTTCCGCACGATGCCGACTGGAACAGCACCCACATCGGCACGCACCATCTGCTCGTGGATGCCCTCGCGTGTCAGGCCCGGATTTCTCCTGCCACGTCGTCGAAACGGAGTTCTGGGGCGCGATGGCGACACCGAACCTGATGGTCGAATCGAGCGTGACCGATCTCGCGGACATGATGACCGCGCTGTCGTTCCATGTCGGCGAAGTCCAGCGCAACCCCTACCACCTGCTTGTCCCGGCGTGGATGCAGGACAACGTGCGCCGCGGGGAGAGCTGGTCGGTGGGCAGGGGCGCGGCGCCCGATTTCGTGTTCTGCACGCTGTGCCGTTTGCGGCGCTGGATCGAGGGGCGGCTGCAGGCGACGTACGCAGGCGGACGAAGTCTGGCGGCGCGACACGAATGCGGCGACCCTCTTCGTGAGCGCTTGATGAGTGGAGAATCCATTCAACGACAACCAGTGACGGTGACGTCGGTGATGCGGTTCGCTGCTCCCGCGGACTCGACGCATGAGATTCACCGAGCTGAAAGGATCTCAGTCCATGTCTACTCAACTATCTCCCGACGCGGACATGCTCCGATATAAGTGGCGCGGCTGCCGCTTCGGCTACTGTGCTTCCCGATGCTGGAAGCATCGGTTCGCGCGTGGAAGCGCATCCCCATCGGCACGCAGCTCTGGTGTGTCCGGAAGCAGCTGGCGACCGAGATTCCCGTGACGTTGCAGCAGCTGTCAAGCTTGGGTTCGACGCGGTCGAACTCGAAATGCGTTCGGCAAATCCTGGCGCCGAATGGCGGAAGCATCTCGACGCGCGGCGAAACTCAAGGCATGCGGCTTTCATCACCGGCTGGACGAGCTGCAGGGAGACAAGATCTCCCGCAACCGTGGAGTTCAACCAGGCGGTTGGCAACTGGGAACCTCATCATTCGCTCGCCCCCGCCGGCGTCTACAGTCCGGCGACCTTCTGAAGAAGACTGCGGACGCCGTGGACGAGGCGGCTGAAAGTTCAAGCCGCACCAAGATGCGCGTGCGGTACTGACAACCACACGACCGACTTAATCGCATCGACGGCGAATACTGGTGGAACCTCTTCGCCGACAAGACGTCGAGGACGTCATCCTCCAGCTACAACCGACACCGGCAACGCGTCTGAGATGGCTGGCGTGACGGTCGTCGATCTGATCCGGCGCAACGCCGGGCGGATCGATCTCGATGCACGTCAGCCGATCTCGAAGAAGAATCCCGATGCGTATCTCGGCGCCGACAACTGGACTGGCCGCGCGATCATGACGGCCGCCGAATCGTCCGGGCGGGATCTGGGGTGGTACATCATCGAGTCCACGAGCGCGCAGGTGTTCCGCCGCTCAGATCGCTGAAGGCGGATCTGGACAGCTGCAAGAAGCTGAGAAGCTGAGCGGCGGTGCGACCGACCCCCGAGCTTTGACGGTGCGCGCGTTCCCGCGCGCTCGAGCCGTCGAGCAACGGAGATCTCGACGCTCATCTCGAAGCTTGGCGGCGCATGCCTGCTGGCTCCTGCTCCTGCGCGAGGTGCCGCTCGAGTCGAATGAGGACGCCGGATGGTTTTGCCCGGCGCCCGCGATCGACGGCTCGGTCGATGTCGCGTCGTCGTCTTTCTCCTACCTGGCGTTGGCGCGCGGGCGCTTCGCTGGCCGCCGTCGAGGCGTCAATGCCATTCTCGCGAGGCATTCCGTCTGGCGGCGCTGTCGCCAGAACACGGGTCCGCGGTGCCAGGACCGAAGCCGCTCGCGGTGATGCCGCGAATGGCAGTACCGGTCTGGATCGTGCGCCTGCTTGGGCCGAACACATGGCGGGAGCTGCTCGCTGAGATCGATGCGCTCTTTCATGCGGGCCGATGGACCGATGCAGCACGCACGGGTTTCGGTCCAGAGCATCGGCGTCTCGGGCCCGGAGCTGCTCGCCGGACTGACTCTGGCGCGGGTGCGGATGCTGACACGCCGATGCCGGTCTAATCAATCGGACGATTGCCCGAAGATGTGGAACCACTTCGGCGTGCGGCGCATGCGGTGGCCCGCGGCGAGGTCGATGTGATTCTGCTCACGTCCGGCGTGCAGCTTGCGCACCTTTGGCAGATCGTCGAAGAACAGAAACTGAACAGGACGTCAGGCGCAGCTCTCGCGCGCACGGTCATCGCATCGATCGGTCCGACGACATCTGAAGAGTTGACGCGGCGGGGCCTGACGGCGGATCTGCAGGCGTCCCACCCGAAAATGGGCATCCTCGCGACGGAAAGCCGCGGCGCAGTCTGCCGGCCTGTTGGAGGCAAAGCGACGCGCGGGCCCCTGAACCAGTTATCGATCGCCGGTGCCGTCATCCCCGATGCCTCACGTCTCAGTTTGCGCAACCCGGCAGGGTGTAAGTACATCGCACTGAGGAGGGCGCACATGACAGTCCTGTTTTCAAGCACGTCGGACTTCGGTAGCGCTTCCGGAAGCGATGAGGCGGCAATGAAGGCCACTCAACTCAATCTGCCGCTCGACAACGAAATCGGTACATTCTGCACGGCTGTGCCGTGACCTCGCACAGGGAGGCGTGAATCTCCTCGCCTTCCGCGCCCGAGACCGGCCGCGAGACCGGCACCGTCCGGCTTCTTGTGCCTCACGGCGATCTGGCATCGCGCGCCCTCTCGAAGGCGGGCTACGTCTTTTCCTCGGAGGAAGTGCTGTTCATCGAGCTGAAGAACCGTCCGGGCGCGCTGGCCAAAGCGGTCGAGAAACTGGCCCGCGCAAGGATTAGCATCCGGGCACGCGTATGCGACCGCCTCGTCGCGGACGAAGACGACCGCCGCAGTGGTTGCGGTCTCCGATGGCGATCTGCCGCGCGCGCTGAAGATGTTTCCGTAGTCGATTCCATGAGAACTGACGCATGAGATTGACACGACTGGGTGGTGCCTTCCTGACGGCTGTCGTGACCGGTCCTTGCTCCGGTGATGGCGCAAAACACTGCGCCACCGCAGCAACCAGCCGCGACTCCCGCGCAGACACCAGCACTCCGCGCCGCGCCCGGCGCCGCCGACTCGCGATCCCGGCACGCCAGGATAGCGTCTCGGCGAAGGAACTGCCGGACGGGACGATCCCGCCGCCGGATGCCACGGGAAACTTCAGTCATCGGCCCGACTCACAATCCGGCGCCGGAAATGGCGGTGCAGGAAGGCGTGCCGCAGGGAACGATCTACAACTTCACGATGAGCTCGGCCGACAGCAAGATCTATCCTGGCATCGCGCGCGACGCCGGAACGTTCGGCACCCGGATCCCGACGATCCTGCGAAGCTCGTCGTGACGACCAGCCATCCGGCTCCCTACACGCGCGACGGTCGCGGTCTACGTGCCCAAGCAATAGCGTCGCCGGCACCGCCGCGCCCTTCATCGTCGGCGCCGACGGCCCCGATCCGTTGCTGTTCACGGCGCTGGACAATCTGATCGCGCAGAAGCGCGTGCCGGTCGATGATCGCGATCTCCATCGGCAACGGCAGCGGCGACGCTCAAGGCAGCCAGCGCGGCCTCGAATACGACACGATGTCGGGACGCTACGCGGAGTTCGTCGGAAACCGAAGTGCTGCCGCTGGTCGAGCGGCAGTACAACGTGACGCTGACGAAGGATCCCGAAGGCCGCGCGACGATGGGCTGCAGCTCAGGCGCGTCGGCGGCGCTGATCATGGCGTGGTATCACCCTGAGCTTTATCACCGCGTGCTGTCGTATTCCGGGCACGTCTGTGAACCAGCAGTGGCCGCCGAACGCCGAGACGCGCCGGCGGCGCCTGGGAGTTCCACGAGCGCCTCATCCCCGACAGCCCGGTCGAAGCCGATTCGCATCTGGATGCAGGTCGGCGATCGCGACCTGTTCAATCCGAACGTCATGCGCGACGACATGCACGACTGGGTCGTCGCCAACGGGAGCAGCATGGCGAAGGCGCTCGCCGCGAAGAAATACCAGTATCAGTTCGTCTTTCGCGCGGAACGCCGGGCACTGCGATCGCGGAGTGAAGCAGCAGACGCTGCCGCTGGCGCTGGAATGGTTGTGGAAGGGGTATCCGGCCTCTGGCGCGCCCGCGCGTGATTAAGCCGTCTGCGAATCTGTTTGCAGGAGTGGCAGAGAAATCAACGCTGACCCGAGGTCCGACTCGAGTGGAAGGCTCGCAGCTGCCTCCCACGCCGTAACGCCGCCTGCCAGTTCGCCCACCCGGCCGAAGCCTCGCTGGCGGAGCAGGCTCGCGGCAATTGACGATCGGTAGCCGCCCGCCACAGTGAATGAGCAGCGGCCTGTCGGGGGCGAGTTCCCGCACGCGTTCCGCAAGGTGATTGAGCGGGAGGCTGAGGCTCCGTCGATGTGTTTTTCAGCGCACTTCGCGAGCCGTGCGCACATCGACGAGCTGCGGCGGGTCCTTCGATCGCAGCCGTTCAGCCGCCACGGCCGAGCTCAGTCTCTCGATGGACTCTATCGGTCAGGCCTCGACACGAGGCTCTGCAGCCCATCCCGCAGGTAGCCGACGACGTTGTCGAAGCCGATGCGGCCGAGACGAACCGCTGACTCCTGTTCCCGGCCAGGGTCCGCGATGATCACGATCGGCCGATCGGGGCCGAGAATCGTGCCTGCCCATGTGGCGTATTGGCCGCCCAGGCCGATGTTCTGGCCGCCGACCAGGTGCGCTGCGGCGAAATCCTCAGGCTCCCGGGTGTCCAGGATCTGCGCGCCGTCGCGCTGGCGCTCGAGCACGTGCTCCAGTCGCAGGGTGTCAGGCCGGTGGCCAGCGATTCGTCGAGCCGTGGGGCGCTCCTTGCGTTCAACACCGCCGTCGTGCGCGAAATACGCAGGCGCGTCCGGCAGATCGGTCGTGAGGAGCTCGACGAACGCGTCGCGTGACATCGGCTGCAACGCACAGTTCCAGCGCCGCTGCTCTCCGATCGTCGTGAATGTCTCGTTGCCACAGGGCCTTGCCGCAGAGCGATCCAGCGCCGTGAGCGGGATAGACCAAGCTGTCATCAGGCAGTGGAAGGAGCTCGGTTCGCAGCGAATCGTAAAGCCGATTCGCCGAGTGAAGGGCCGACCACCCGAGCTGCGACACGCAAGATCGGGCCGCCCGACGTCGCCGACGAACGGCGTATCGCCGGTCAGCACCGCATACGGGTGTGAGGTCGCCGCGATCGAGATCGAACCACGAGAAGAGAGATCGATTCTGGGGTGTGGCCCCGGCGTCGCCAGCGTTTGAAGCCGGACGCGGCCGAGATCGATCGAGTCCCCTTCCTTCAAGGCCCTGAACGGGCATTCGCCGTGGCCTCGGCGCCAGAGGCAGATAGTGGCGCTCGCGCCCGATCGCGCATCTCGAGATGGCCAGCGAGGAAGTCCCGCGTGAAGGTGAGTCAGCACGATCGGGCATATGCGCAGGCTGTGTTCCTGCGCAAACGCCGAGATACTGATTCAACGTCGTGCTGCGGTATCGGCGACGGCCGCCAGGCGCGAAATGCTCGTCGCCGACGAGATACGATGCGTGGGCCAGGCGCAGCCGAGATAAAACTGCTCGAAAATCATCGCGCAACCGTTGAATGACTCATTGCTGATTATCTCAGGGAATCTACCAGACAGCCGGTGCGTCTGATTAGGTGGAGGATCTATGGCAGGCGATGACAGAGAGAGAACGAGTCGTCGGCCGGGCTTCAACTTCGCCCGGTCGGTGATCAGGTCGCGACATCAAGAGGCGCGCCGATGCCCCAAACAGGGATCCGAGGGCGCGCCAGACGTGTGGCTCGACATGCATCTCTCGGGCCATCGAGGCACTGCACGGCATTCTTCCGGAGACGAGCTCATCGTCATCACGTGAGTTTCACCAGGCACGCCGCAATGTCTTTCAGGTCCATCCGCGATCGGAGAAACGCAATCCGCTGACTGGCGTGTTTGCTGACGCGTTCCCCGATCGCCCGAAACCGCTGGGCCTGCATCCCGTTGTCGTCAGGGCCATCGATGGGAACCGCTATGCGTGTCGGGCCCATCGAGGCGATTGACGGCACACGGTGGTGTGGACATCAAGCCCGTATACCGTCGGTGCGAACCGCGCGGCGCCGCAGCACCGCCACGTGTCGCGAGGCAAGTCATGACTGCTGCTTCAGCTCGATGACGAGATCCTGAGCCGGTCGGTAGCTGATGGCGGCGCCCTTTCTCCATGCCGGTGTTGATCACGAACCGCGCATCTTCCCTGGTTCGATGCACGTGCGGTGACCGTCAAGCGAGTCTTGCCGTCCTCCTCGGTGGTGAGCGACGGAGGATCACGAGCGACCCGTCATCGGGGAACGGGTCGTAGATCTCAGGAAGACGACGCGCTCGGGCGCGTCGATTTCATGGTAGATGCCGTGAAACCCGTGACCTCCTCTCGGGCCACGGCCAACGAAATGCCAGGCGCCGCCTACGCGGAAGTCGATCTCGCACACGAGCATCGAGTGCTGATCGTCCGAGCGCTTCCCCACCATCGCCGGACGTGCTCCGGCCTCGACATCGCCTCCCAGACAAGGTGGGTCGCGGTGCGTCGAAGAGACGCGTCAGGGCGATCTCGCAGTCCGAAGGGGTGGTGGCCCTGAAGGCGTTGCTATTTGCGGCGGTGCTGACGGCCATGTTTCTTCCTCCTTTTCCTTGAGTTCCTTCGAAGTAGTCATCAGAGCCTGTTCGAGGCGGGCTTCCCAGATGTGCCGATAGCGTTCCCAGTCCACGCGGCCACGTCCTTCAAGGAGCCGGCCTCAATCCGGCACGGGCGCCATTGCGCGCTTCTGCGTCCGCGCGCAATCAGACCAGCCCGCCTCGAGGACGCGCAGGTGCTTGCGAGACCGCCGGGCATGCCTCATCTCGAACGGCTCGGCCAGCTCGATGACCGAGCGTCCGCCCGTGGCAAGGCGCGCCAGAATCTGCCCGCCGCGTCGGGGTCGGCAGGGGCTGCGAACGTGCAGCTCAACTGACCGGATGCCATCTGCATTAAACCAATAAGTTAATTAACCTGCAGGGTTTAACACAACCCGGTGGTTGCCGCCTGTCAAGCGCTCCTCGTCGAACGCGTCAGTGGGGGTTGCGCGCCGGGGGAAGCGGGCGTCAGAAAGCATCGCAAGAGCTCTGACGGAATTCCTCGGGCTGCTCAATCCAGGGAAATGGCCGGATTTGTTGATGTAGCTCAGCGTCGACTTCGGCAGCAGCCCAGTGAATGTCTTCCGCGGTCTTGTCGCCCGGGGATCCTGGTAGCCCTGAATCGATGAGAACGGGTTCGGTCGACTTCTCGAAGGCTCGGCGCGAAGGTCGTAGCTCTTCCCAGGTCTCCCATCAGCATCGAGTTGACCGTACGCGGTGAAACGAGCCGATCTTTGAGTTCGGCGGCGAACGCCAGTGCTTTCGCCCGGTCGAAGAAGCTAACCCGGACGATTGCGCCTCATGGCCGCACAGTGCGGCCTGGTCCTGATCCCACGCCGCGCCTGTCGGAGTTGATTCCCAGCTGACGTCCGGCATCTACGTCTTCCGGCGCAGCCGTGCCGGCGATGTTGTCGGAGAACCGTTCGGCGAATTCGAGCGTCGGTCCGCCGGATCCAATCAGGATCAACCGATCGATCCGATCGGGGTGGGCCGCGGCGTATGCCATCGCCAGCATCGCGCCCCAGGAATGGCCAACCAGAAGCAGGCGGTCCTGGCCGAGATGGGCGCGCAAGGCCCGAGATCCGTCGACCACGACTCGAAGCGTCATGGTCTCGGCGGTCACGTTCGGACTCGCGAACGCCCGGTTCCGCGTTGCTCGAGAAAGATTCGCTGGGTAGCCGGCCGGCAGGAAATCTCCGACAGGAAACCATGTAGTCGACGTCGAATCCGGGCCCGCCGCTCAGCAACACCACGGGCGTTCCGCTACCGGCCGTCCTGGCAGTGGAGCTCGATTCCCTGGCTCGGAAATGAGCGATCCTGCGCGAGGGCGCCGGCGTACCCAGGATCGCGGCGATCAGCGTGGCGGCACAGGCTGTGTCAAGCTCGACGCATCGGGCCGGCGCGATTCAGAGACGGCATCCGCGCGTCTCGAAGTCAGTGCTGCGCGTCGTGGAACGACTGGTCAAGGCCGGAATGGTAGCACGCCCCGGACACACATCTTCTCGAGACCGTCCCTGGCCGGCAGGCGTTAACATCCACAGCAACGTCACGTCCTTATCGTCATGAACGATTTGCGATACAGCCTCGCGGAGCTTGGCGCGGATGCGCGGCGTGGCCGCGGTGGCGCTGGCGTCCCTCGCCCTTGGCATTGCTGCTTCGACCACCATAGTTCAGCGCCGCTTACGCGGCGCTCTTCCGGCCGCTGCCCTTTGCCGAGCCCGAGCGCCTGGTCATGCTGTTCACGACGCGCACCACACCGCGTGACGGTCTCTGTTCTCCCGATGGTCGCGCCCTCTCATCGATACGCTGGTGAGCGTCCGTGAGCCGTACGAGTCGATCGCTTCCTATCCGCCCGCGCTCATCAGCCTGAGCGGCGGAAGTGGCGACCCTGAGCAGATCGACGGCGAGATCGTCTCTCCGGTGCTTTCGAAACACTGCGCAGTTGCGCCAGTCCGCCGGACGAACTGTTCACGCCGGACGAGGATCGCGCGGCGGGAGACGCGCCCGCGGCCGTCCTCAGCGATCGACTCTGGCGCGTTCGCTACGGCGCGGATCCCTCCATTGTCGGGCGCACCGTCCGGCGTCAACGACGTCCTTCTGACGGTCGTTGGGCATCACGCCGGTTGGTTTCACTCGGTTGAGCGACAAATCTCAGCTCTGGATTCCACGGACGATGGCGCCGCGTCTGACGTATGAGGGTATCTGACGACTCCTACAGCTGTTCCATCGCGGTCGTCGCGCGGCTCAAGAACAGCGTGACGGTTGATCAGGCGAACGCGGAACTGACTGCTGCCAGCGCGGCGTTTCGTGTTCGTGTGACACCTCCGACGGTTCTCGATGGGGCGCCGTCGCGCAATCCATCAGCCAGGCGCGCGTGCGGGAGCTCAAACCCTCCGGCGTTCGGTGTGGCTTGCCCTTTGCTGCCGCAACCGCGTACGCTGCTCATCACCTGCGCCAATGTTTCAGGTCTGCTGCTCGCTCGAGGGCGCGATCCGGCGGAGGGAGCTGGCGATCAGGATGGCGATCGGATCCGGGCGCCTGAGAATCGTCCGTCAACTCCTCACCGGAAAGTCTTGTGCTCGCGGCGGCTGCCGGCCTGTCAGGGCGCAGCCCTCGCGTGCCCTGGGGTGTCGAGGGCCTTCTCGCGCTACGCCCCGGCCGTCCTATGGACAGGGCATGCCGATCGCGGCGTTTTCGAACTCCGTCGCTCCGACGCCCGCGCACTCCTTTTCGCTCTTGGGGTGACGCTCGTCACGAGCGTGCTGTGCGGCCTCTCGCGCCTGCCCTCGATACGTGGCGCGCGCGTCGCTGACGCAAGCTCTGAAGCGAAAACGAGCGCGGCGGAGGCGTCCCGCGCCGCCTCTTCCGATCCCTCGTGGTCATTGAGGTCGCACTGGCCAGTGCTGCTGCTCGCAGCGGCGGCACTGTTACTCGAGACAACTTTTCCGCAGATGCAGCGGCTCCAGCGCAGGACTTCAACACCGATGGGGTGTTGACCTTTCGGGTCCGGCCACCCACCGCGATATCCGGTGACCGAAGGGCGCCCGCCATCGTCCGAACGGCTTCTCGGCAGCGTCGAGACGGATTCCCGGCGTTGAATCCGCAGCGGTGAATCGCTGCACGCCCGTTCACCGGCTGCGTCGCGAACGGTGCTCCACTTCACCGACAGGCCGCACGAACGATGAGCGCAACGCGCCGGTGGTCAGCCGGCACTATGCGTATCGGCGGACTACTTTCAAGACGCTCGGGATTCCGCTGCTCGGCGGTCGCACCCTGACGCCTCAGGATCGATCCGATCGCCCTCCTGTGACCGTGATCGGTGAAAGCGCCGCGCGCGCCAGCTACGGCCCGGTAGAAAATCCACTCGGCAAGCGGGTGTGGTTTGGGGGGCACGACCGGTCTCCGTTGCGCCGACCCTGCCCATGTCGGTCGAGAATCGTCGGTATCGTCGGGGACGTGAGCTAATGCAGGCCGTGGACTGGCCGAACAGCGCCGGACGACTGAGTTCTGCCACGTCATATCTCGCAGTTCTCTTATCCCGACACGATATCGATGATCGATGAAAACGATGCAGCCGCTCATCCGAGATCGTATGCCGGCGTTGCGCCGAGCCGTGGCATCGGTCGATCCCACCCTGCCCATCTAACGATGTGCTGACGCTCGATGACCGGATTGGGGCTCGCTCCTCGCACGGCCACGCTTCAATGGCGACGCTTATCGGCGGATTTGCATGGCGCCGCGTGCGCGTTCATCGCCGCCCTGGGCGTCTACGGCATGTTGTCAATATCGGTATCGTGCCGCATCCGCGAGATTGGCGTGACTGGCGATCGGCGCCGCCCCAGTGCGGATCGTCCGGGTCATCCTGGTGAGGGCGCTCGCGCCTGCGACCATCGGCGTCATCCTGGGTCTCGCCGGCGCGGTCGCGGCGAGCCGCCTCGACGCGTGCAGCCTGGTCGTTGACGTCAGCCCATCCGATCCGCGTCATCCTCGGTGTGGTCTCCGTCGGTGATGTTGATGGTGGTGCGTGTCTCGCGCTCACTCTTGCCGGGCGCGGGAGGCCAGCGCCGTCGATCCAATCGTGGTGCCTCAGGCAAGAGTAAGAGGTCCCAACCCGGGTCAGCGGCGCTTCTCGTTCCTGGCGCCATTGGTGGTCGCGCTTCACGGCCGGTGACCTCTGCGTATCGCAACATTCTGGCACGGCCAGTCTTGCGTGCCCGAGCCCTTCGGCTCCCGGCGATCGTTTGCCGGGCCTGTCGCTCGGCGCCTGGGCGAGTGCGACAGTCGATAGCAGTACGCTTCAGCCACCGGTGATCCGGAGACTCCACCTCGTCGCGATGCGCGATGCGGAGCGAAGCGCACGAACTTCGACTTTCGGAGGCCCGATCGACGCGTCGCACCTGGGGGCTTTTCACCGTGCGGGGCTGAGGAAGACGCGGCAGACTTCGAGGAAGCTCTTCTTCGGCCGAACGAAGAAGTAGCAGTGACCTCCGGACGAAAACGATGATCGAGTCGGTGCGACGCGTAGATTCGCTGATCGCCGAGCTGACTCTCGACGGCCGTTTCGCGCAAACGCTCCCAGGCATCCCGGAGGTCTTCCGACAAGCCGGCGGTCAGCGCCGTCTCGGTTGTCGTCCAGCAATCGTGCGGTTCGCCTTCGTTCGATCCACCGCTTGCAGTGGTAACAGACGTGGCCGGCCATGATTCATTCTAGTTCCGGGATCGTGGATCGGTGATCGGGATCCGGGATCCGGGATCGGTGATCCGGCGACCCGGATGGGGCGCCCAGTCGCGTCGCGGACGACGCGAACGGTGCCGGAGGCGCGGATGTCAGCGTCGCGGGTCAGCAGCGGCAGGTCGAGCGATCGGGCGGCCGCGACAATGAGCGCGTCGAACGGATCGCGCGTGAACCTCAGCTCGTCGGCGAGGAAGACCTGGTCCGCGCTCAGTTCGATCCGAGTGGCAATGGAGGGACTCGCCGAAGAGGTCGCCGGAGAATTCCCGGACGGGCGCTGAAGATTGACGCGGCTCACCTCGCCAGCAGGCTGATCTCCCGATGATGACCGCCATCGGGACGTAGGCGAGGGTGCTTGCTGGCGCTCGCGACTGCCGTCTCGAAATGCGCTGCCGCCGCTCGACGGCCCAGAGCCCGAGTCCCCGCCGCGCGAAACAGCAAGCGCATGACGTGTCGAGTGAGCGGCGGCTGGTAATTAGCCACGATGGCGTGAACGCGGTGGCCGCGGGTGACTGTCCGATGTCCGGAGACTCCGAACGCGCGAGGGCCTTGCGCCGTGGACTCCGCGGGCAACTCCGCACCGCGCGTCGTCCGCCCGCTCGGAGCCGGGGATCGTCAGCAGCCAAATCTATCGTGCCGACCACGCTTCGAATCTTCATCGCGTGCTCCAGCCGCCCGGCCCGCGCCTCCGAGATCAGATCGCCTATCGCCGCTGCCGAGATTGCCTCTGACCGTGTACCCCCGCCCGCGCAGCCGCAGCGGATTGGCCTTCGTCCAGAGTCAGCGAGATCGGCCTTTAGGCATAAAAACACGATATCGCATCTAGATACTATTAATTAGGTTCTACATGGTTCTGCCAGGGTTCTACATGGGTTCGCGAGGTCTGTTCGTAGGTTCCGCGGGTTCGTGCGAGGAGTCGCAGCGGTAGAACCCTGAGAACCCTGAACGAACCTTGTAGAACCTTGAGAACCCCGGCAGAACCTCGTGCGGAACCCAGTGGCCTCTGCACGAACCCATAGAATGCGTCGGCGATGCATAGAGTTTCTGGAGTCAGTGGCGCCTGTTGTGGGCCTCGCGCTCGATGATCGTTGCCGGCGGAGCCCGATGTGCTGGGCCGCAGGCCGATATCGGCGACGCTCTCGACTCAGCCCAGACAATCCTCACTACTTCCTCTGGCGAGGCGGCGGCCTGCGGTGCTGATTGGCCTCGGTGCGAGCACTACGGCGCGCTGATGAACCTCGACTTCGACTCGTCGTAAGCTAGCTTCGACACGCTGGCGGCAGACGGGATGATGCTGACGCGGGTGTTCACCGCGGCGCATACGGTCGAACCGGAGGCTTAGTGCGCCTTCAACATCGCGCGCAACACGCTCCGCACCGTTGCCCGGGCGCTTCGTCTCGCCGTGGGCGCGCAGTCGATCAGGCCCGGATACGCGAACGGCGGCAACCGATCTGATCCTCGCCCGGCTGCCGTGGACGAGGCGCATTTCTGCCAGGCTGGAAGGCGCCCGCGAGCTACGCCGCCAGGTGAAAGGCAGTCGTGATCGAATTCTACGCCGTGCCTCCCGTCTTCGATGCGGCGAAGAGCAGACGCGTGGAACTCTGAGCCCGATGAACGCCGTGGGAAACAACATCAACGGCGCCCGGGCGAGACGCCGCCGGCCTGATGTCACATCGCCCGACAGGGGTGCGCGGCGGGCTGCCTCCGGCATGCAGGCATGCGCCGACGCGCAAACCGGTTGCCGAGCTGAACCCGGATGGACAACGTGATTCTTCGAGATCATGAACGAACCGCACATCGCGCGCGCCGTGCCGATGGATCTGGCAGCGCCACATCGCGGGGATCGTTGTCGAAACCGAACGCGGCTCAAAGCCGGAAGCAGCACCTGATCTGCACATAACATCGCGAACAAGTCCGGTATCGTGGAGCCGCAGCACAACACGGGCGGTGTCGGTGTTCAACTTCCACTACGCCAATACGGACGCCGTGTCGGCCAACCATCGGTCGGAACAAGGTCATCGGCGACAACGAAACAGGATTCAAGGGCACGAGCGACACGCTCTGTACCGCCAGGAGGCCTGACCCGTGCCGCAGGCGGCGCACTCCTTCAACCACCATCACTGTTCGCCGCAGGATAAGGGAGACGGCACGTTTCATCCGCCGACCCAGCCTCGTGGAGGGAAACGCGAGCTTCCGACGTCAAATGAAAGCGATGGCTTCCAGTCCATCGGCTCGATTTGGTGCGCATGAGACCTGATGAGTCTGCGGTCTCGGTGCCGCCGGGGTGACGGCGCGCGCGCTGGTGTCTGACGCGCGATAGCGATTCCCGTCAAGGGCGGAGGCCCCACGACGACCGCCCGGCGTGCGGTCTTCCAGGCACGTGGACTGCCGAGTGGATCGACAGCACAGGTGACCGGTGCGATGAACCCCGAACGGCGACGGTTACCGGCGGCGCTCGCCGTGAGGCGCTCGACTCGCCAGGTTTCGAAACAGATATCGCACTGGCTGACCAGGCATTGAAGAACCGGAAACCACGCGAACGGGGAACTGGATGGAGGTGATGAGATTGATGACCCGCAGAGACGTGACGGTGGGAGGGATTGCCGCAGCGCTGGCATTTTCCCTGACTGCTGCCGTGAGACCGCAGGCGATGGTCCAGCATCCGATCGCCATCGACTGGAACAGCATCACGGCGACGAAAACAGCGGTCGGCGAAACCCGTCAGTTCGGCGTGGTGCCGACGGCGACCCTCGACGAGCTCGAGCTGCACGTGACCACCCTCAATGCGGACAGACCTCTCATGCTCCGCACCAGCATCCCAATGAGGAGCCCTCGTCATCATCCGCGCGGCGAGGGCACGGTCGAGGTTCTCGTCCAGGGGGATCGGAAACGGGCTGGCCCGGGGTCGGTCATTTTCAACGCGTCACGAACGAGCTGCATGGCCTCGAATGGGCTCGGGCCCCGCGACTCCATCACGTCGTGAACTGACGTCTCCTGGCATGAAAGGTAGGAATCACGGGCCTTCGGCGCATCTGGGGCTTGAACTGCACCCGCATGTTGTTACCTCGACCCCTGCCGGTGTTGCAGTCCGTCTCATCGCGCGGGGCCGCTCTCGCCAGAGGTTGCGCGGTGATCACCCAAGGGCTGCATCCGCGCGACTTCCTCAATTGCCAACGTTAGTGATCAAGGCTGCGTCTGCCGTGGCCCGGAGGTATGCCGCATGCCCGGACAGTTTGGCGCGCACGCCTGCGCGAGCGGCGCGAGCAGCAGCAAGTTGCCCTCACGACGACGCCGAGCAGACGAAGATCAAGGTTTTCACTGCTCGAGGCACTTCGAGCGGGACGACGTCTTCGCACTGGCTCCCTCCGGGCATCTTCCGCCGGGCATTTCATTTATCCGTGTGCACGCCCATCGCCATCGGCCTCGAGCCTGACGTGATCGTGCGTGGAGCCCATCGATCTCTATCCCCGATCCGATCGAAATCGTGGACACGCTTCATGCCGGCGCCAGGCTCGGAGGGCGTCTGGGGAGTGACGGTCCCCGACTCGTTTACGGCACATGGTCGCTTCCGCGATCGGCTCTATGTCGAGGCTTCGTGCGCGGCGCAGCGGCCCGGCCCCGAGACCGGGAAGGCGTGATTGCGGCAGCGGCGTCAACCGTCTCCGTCGCCCCGACACACGCAGTAGCCACGCTCGATGATGCGACTCCCGGCCTTCCGGCACGTGGGCCTCGTTCGGGACAGGCAGTCTGTCCGCGACCAACGAGAGGATCTGCGGATCCCGGATCCCGGTAGCGTCACAACTTCACTCCTACACCGTATCCGGGCCGATCGCCCGCGAAACGATCCACGGACGAGCCGCGGCACTCTCTGCACGAGGGACGCCGTCGAAAGCGCCGGGGGCGCCCGGAAGTCTGTTCAGCCCGACGACGACCCCCACGCTGGTGATGACGCCACGCCACCGGACTGACGGGATCCTGGAACGCGAACCTTCATCACACATGCGGACGGCCATCAGAGCCCTGACTTGATGGACGTGGCTGAGCTCTGCACGGAATTCGGGCGAAGTCGAAACGGCGAGTGGCGTTCAGCCGCTCCTCCAGGAGGCGGCCCGGATCCCGATGCCGTCGGCCTGATTGTCTGGGCCTGGGATCCGATCGCGAACGAATTGCGGGCCTGGCGCTCGCGCATGGATATTCCGATCGCGTCCTCGCTCAGCTTCCGCGGGTGGAGCGCGATCACCAACAGCGCGACCGCCGCAGCCTTTCGCGCTGAGCGGACGCGTGGTGAAGCAATACGTAACTGAACGAAGTAGCAACGGT
>ERZ1370068.6300-contig-5292_pt1 | contig 53503 bp, 61 predicted proteins | sample MGYA00561227_ERZ1370068 | MGnify/ENA primary metagenome ERZ1370068 (study PRJEB38410, sample SAMEA6850437) | metagenome | study: Metagenomic assessment of the ecological functions of the soil: analysis of the soil microbiota associated with the... | reverse complement strand
GTATGCGCTGAATTCAGTTACGTATTGCTGATCTTGCAGGCCATCTCTTCACCGGGATGGTCATTCACCCTAACTGCGGAGCACGGGTACGACGGCTAACCAGCCGGCACGTTATCGACGATCTCCATCGATTTGATCTCATCGGGCTCGCCCGCACCGATCTGGCGCGACCGTCTCGGCGGCGATCGCTTCGCACTGTGCGGCTGGCCCTTCGGATTAGGGGCAACAGCCGCCGCCCCTGCCGCCGCTATCGCTCTGGTGCTGCGGCCGCCTGGCGAAGGCAATTGCTCGTGGACAAAGACTAATGCGCCACGATCTTGATCAGCTTGCCGGGCGGCGGCGTGAATTTGACCAGCCAGGCGATGCCGCCGCCTACGTCGGGACGGCGATCGCTCGCTTTCAATGCGACTACCAGCGTCATGCACGGCAGCCGGTATGCGACAAGGACCCCGGACGCAATCCATTCCGTCGTCGTAGCAGTCGACGCTGCCTTCGAAACTCATGCTGCATCCTCCTCAGCGGTTGTGGAGCCGACCTAGCGGCCGGCTGCTGACAGCGTCCTGTCCGAGCGAGCTCGAGGAACGTGCCACTGGCCCCTGCCCTGCTCACCAGACTCGTAGCCGGGCGTGCCCATCTTCGACGCGGCCGCCTGACCGGGCTGCCGCCGTCTGACGGCCCAGGCGCTGCCGGCTCGAGAGACGTGAGGCCATTGCGCACCAATTTCACGCCGTCGATCGCACAGGCGAGCTCCTCGACCACTCTGCATGTCGGCATGGCACCGCGCGCTGCCGCTCAGCGTGACCACTCGCCGATCCCGCACGCTCGACCGTGATGCCGCCCGCGTCGAGCCCTTCGGCCAGGGCGAGCTGGCGGAGGATCTGCTCCTTGATGCTGGCGTCGGAAAACCGGTGGCCGGCGGGCTCGCGCGCTTCGGGGGCATCTTCCTCCTCGCGCCGGGGTGCTGGATATCGACCATGCAGAAGTCTCCTGGCTGCTGTCGAACCAACGGTTAGGTCAGGGACCGGGTTGCTTTGCCCACTTCCACTTATAGGCAGGCTTGGCCTGCCCGTCGCCCAGCCACGGCTGGTGTTTTCTGGTCGCCGACATTCTCGGCGCAGGCTCGATGAAGGAAACCGGATCGCTCGCCGAAGCCGTGCCAGCGCCTGATCCAGCTTGTCTTAGAGTGACTTGGTCTGCGGGCTTTGCCTGCCATATCGCTCTCCTTGTCGGGGCCGAGTGGCCAGCCTCACACGTGGGTGGCACAGGGCAACAACCGCCGTGCCTCCGTCGCAGGCAGCCGCGGCGAAAGGCCGCGCGTGAGCACCGCCGGCTCTGGGGGCACGCGCCAGACAAGCCGGCGGGATCCGAGCAACCAGCCGTGGAACGACGATCGCATGATCGGCGGATTCGAAGCCTCGTCGCCATGGGCGGCCTGCTCCCCGCCAGTGCGCGGCGTGAGAGGGTGATGCTGACTTCGTCGGCAATGCTCGGCCGGTCATGCACGAGCTTGGCCAGCGCCGCCTGTCCGGCTTCGTAGATGACGATGCAGCCGTCAGTGCCCGGATGGTTCCCCTCACCTCCGCCGGAACCGGTGAACAGTCCATCTTCGCCGAAGTAATCGCCGGGGTGCCAGGCGAGCTTCCAGCTCGACCTCCGTCCCGTCGTTGGCCGGTCGCGACACGACGAGCACGCCGTTGCGAATGATATCGAGGGAGTTCAGCTTGGCGCCCTGCTCGACCACGGTTTCCACCCCTTGCGGTAAGTCCGTTGCCGCGTCGCTGTGGTCGCGGCGTGAGCGCCTCTTTTTTCATCCTCGCCGGTCAACGACACGAACAGGGGAACCGCGTCAGAGGAGCCGCAAACACCGTGTTTCGAGGGGCCTGAACAGCAACCGCCCTGGGCCACGACCCGACAATCCACGGCCCGGAGCCTGCCGGGGATGAGAGCGAGCGCCAGGCCACTGGCTGCGCAGCGGCATGGCGATAAGATCAGATCCGTAGACTTCTGTGCTTGACCGGTCGCAGCAGTCGAAAAATCCCTGAACGCGCAGACGACAGCTCGAACTCGATTGCCTCGCCCGTCCAGCGCGATGTATCTGCAACCAGCGTCATGGCGCAGGCTCAGGGAGCGATCGAGGTTGCAGCTCAGGAGCACGCCGTGCGCAACGTCGTCCGGAATGGCCGAGGGGCGCCATCGATCGGCACGGCCTGCGAACGCCGAGCTTGACGCCGTGACTTCGGCTGGGGGCTGCTGAGGCTCGTGAACCTGGCTTTCGCCAATACGCTGTTGGGCAGCACTGACGAGGTCGTTCCGAGGCGTTGAGCAAGGTGGGTCGCCCGCCAGTTGGTCTCGACGACGCGGCCTTCCGATGCCCGTCATCAGCACACGATCCAGTCACCGACCGGGTAGGGCCTGCTGAGATTGAGGGCGATTCCCGAGAAGACGTCGGCTGAGCGTGCTCTGCAGTGGCAAGGCCCAGGATGATCGCGAACACCCCTGATGCGGCGATCAGGGTGCCGTACCGGCGCGCTGAATACGTAGGCGACCACCGACAGCGCCGGCGCCGGAGATAGATCGTAGGCGTCGACGACGAGGTCCTGGTATCAGGCGGTCGCCTCGCGCGGCCGTCGTTCGAAGATCAGGACACACCCGGTGCAGCCGACAGCAGCCGTGAGCTGCATGCTCCACCACGATGATCTTTGGCCAGGCGACGAAGATACGCTCGACAACCGGGGTGTTCGCGCGGCGCGACCTTCGTAGGAACGATGCCAGGTGATGAGAGCAGCACGGTCAGCGCCGCGAAGAAGCGAGCTGGACGATCAGGCGCCACGTCGGGTAGCTGGCGCAGCAGTGACATGTGCTGAAGGCGCGCCGACCAGGCGCGAGCAATCCGGTCTGCACGAACGGGTCGGACAGCCGATCTCCGCACGCATCCAGATCGCCGCATCATCCGCGCAGCCACACCGGTCATGCCCGCGCTGCAGCCGTCGTCGATCCGCGGCGACCGGATCAAGCCTCAGGCGAAAGCTGTTGAGATCGTGGTCGCCGACGGCGCGCGCGGCGCGCCACGTGCGCGAATTCGCCGAGCGGCCTGAGCTCCGGTCGACCCGCGGCGGCGATGCGCCGTCCGTCGTCCCGTGGTCAGCGTGACGTCGCTGCCCACCGCCACGCGTGCTAAGCGTCAGTCCTCGCGCAGGCGTGAAGGCGAACCAGGCGCTCTGCCGTCGAATCGTGCGTAGGACCGGCTTGCCGACCGGACACGATCCTCGCCCGGCTTCGCGACCAGGACGCCGACCGTCGCCGTCGCACAGGCGCGTCAGGTCGCGGCTGTCGAGCTGGCCTGCCAAGTCGGCCACCGTCGCTTCCGGCCAGCGCGACCCGGCATCGGCCAAGGCGCGCTCCTCGGCGATCGGGCCGGCGCCGCCGCGCCGCATGCTGGGCGCGCTTGAGGTCGAGGTCGGCCTGCGCCTCGGCGAGCGACGCTGGCTGCTCGTCGAGCTGCTGGCGGCTGGCGAAATTCCTGGCCGCCAGCGCGACGGCGCGCGCGTTCTGCTGCTCGGCCAGCAGCAGGTTGGCCTCGGCCGTTCGCACGCTGTCGGCCGGGATGGCGACCTCCTCGGCGCGGACGCCGGAATAGACCCGGTCGCGCTCGGCCTGCGCCGCTGACGGCTGCCGCTTTCGCTTCGCCGAGCGAGGCGGCCAGCTCGGGATTGTCGAGCACGGCCAGCAGATCGCCCTTGCTGGACCTCGCTGGCCGACGCGCGACGGAGGGCACGAGCGCGGCCGGTAATCTCCGGGCGCGATGCGGATCTCGGTCTGCCGGACCATGCCGGCAAGCGGCGGCGCGGCGGCACGTCGCGCGCGGAAGCGCGACGAACACCGGCGACTGCGAGCCACCGCGGCGGCACGCCGCACCGCGAGCAGACGTTTCCTGGAGCCGCGCGTCCATCGGATGCTCCTTCGGGCATGAAGAACCGGGCGGACAGGATGCGCGAGCAGGCCATAGAGCAGGGCCAGGCTCCACAGCCGCCAGTCGTGCAGACGTCGCCCAAGGTCGCGTCCATCTGGTTGATGCGCACCAGACCGTCGATCGCCGAGGTGCTGGGAAAGATGAAGCTCGCCGTCCGACGCACGAGCGGGATCGCCTCCGACCGGCCAGGCGACGCCGACCAGGAAGAACAGCGGCAGGCTGATCGCGATGAACAGCAGCACCGCCGTCTCGCGCCGCCGGAACCAGGTCGCCGACGAACTGGCCAAGGAAGCTGACCGACAGGATGAAAGGCACGACCAGCGCCAGCAGGTCGCCGAAGTGCGTCGTGGCCGAGAAGCCGTAGAGACGCGCGGCAGCACGACCAGGAAGAGCGCGGCGCCCGGCAGCGCGAGCAGCAGATGCGCGGTGCCCTGCCCGACACGGCGGTAGCCGCGGCCGCGGCGGCGGCGCGCCGCCGCCCTGCTCGGAGGCGACGCCGCCCAGCGTCGCCGATGCCCATGCAGCAGGGTCTGCTGCAGGATCAGCATGAAGGCGGCGGGCACGACAGTAGCTGCCATAGCCGCCGGTCGGGATTGAACAGCGGCTGGTTCAGGACCTCCACCGGAGAGCTCTTCGCCAGCGCCGCGCGATACGAGGCTGCCGTCCGGCCGCGCGTCGCGCGACAGCGAGCTCGGCGGTGACCGCGCCGTCGCCTCGAGGATGCCCTGGAGCGTTCGGTTGTAGAGCAGGAAGTAGACGGAATCGACATAGGCCGGCAGCGCGCGCCTGGCGGCCGGCCAGCACCTCGCGCTCGGTGCCGGCCGGAATGTCGACGATGGCGAAGACCTCGCGCCGTGGCCAGCGCCGCCTGCGCTTCGGCCAGCGTGCGTCGGCGCACGCGCCACCCGCACGCGCCTCGTGGCGTTCAGGCCCTGGATGATGGTCCGGCTGACCTCGGATGAGTCGTCGTCGACGACGGCGATCGGCACGGCGCGAACCAGCTGGCCGAGATAGGGCTGCGGGATAGAACGACGCCATAGAGGATGGGCGCCAGCACGAGCAGGCCGAAGGCGCCGCGGTCGCGCAGGACGCGCCGCGATATTCCGTCGACAAAGGCGCCGACGATGCCGGTCCGTGGCGGCCTCGTCGCGGATTGCCTCCGGCGCCGGCGGCGGGTTTGCGGGCGATCGATCGCAGCCGAAGCCGGCGAGGCCGAAGATAGACCAGCGCCAGCGCCGGCCAGCATCGGCAAACGGCTCGAGCGAATCGCCGGCCGGCACGCCGCGCGCGCGCCTGGTCGGACAGGGATCTGGATGTACCAGCGCAGCGGCAGCAATGCAGCCCCAGACCTGCGCGAAGCCGCCCATCGCCAGCACCGGAAAGCCGACGCCGGCGAAGCCGAAGGCGGGCGAGCAGAAGATGCCGGTCAGGCTGAGGCCGAAAGCGAGGTTGCGCACGAGCAGCTGGAGCAGCGCGCCGAGCGACAGATAGGCCACGATCAGCAGGCAGCCGGCGACGCCGACGCAGCACGGATCGCCGCGGAACGGCACCTCGATAGGCGCGATGAATGATGAGCCGCGCCACGACCATCAGGCAGCACGAAGATGCCGAAGTAAGGCGCCGAGCTTGCCGACCAGCGCGGTCAGCGGATCGCCGCCGGCCGCCTCCAGCCATTCGCCGCAGGTTGCGCGAGCCGAACTCCGATCCCACGGCATAGCCGCCGGCGATGGCGATCACGATGTGCAGCACGGTCGGCAGGATCGCCCGCAGCAGGAACTGGGCGTAGTTCAGGGCCGGATTGGTCAGCACGTATTGTTCGACGACCAGCGGACCCGGGCGCATAGCCCGACGGCCGGACGACGCCGGCAAGATCGGCGGTGCGCGGCCGAAACCGCCGGCGGCCAGCGCTGCTCGACGCGACGTTGCCGGGCGTGAAAATACTGCTTGTTGTAGAAGATGACGATCTGCGGCCGCTTGCCCGCAGCGATGTCGCGCTCGAGGTCGCGCGGGATGTAGACCGCCGCGATCGCCTCGCCGGAGCGGATGGCGTGCATGGCCTCGCTGAGATCGGCCGATCGTCGCGCGACGTTCACGCCCGGCGCGGAGTTCACCGCCTGACACGAGGTCATCGACGTCTGCGTCTTGGTCCTGGTCGACGACATCGACGCTGCAGATCGCGGATGACGGCATTGCTGAATGTGAGCGACAGCAGCGCGATGGCGAAAAGCGGCATCGCCGAGCACGAGCGCCAGCGCGACGCCGTCACGCCAGATCCACCAGCGCTTCGCGCAGCGCGACGTCGACGAGGCCGGGCCTGAGCGGCGCTGGCATCAGGGCCGCTCTTCCAGTCCGCGTAAGCGCTCATGCCGGGCCGCAGCTCGGGCACCGGGTCGACGGGATAGGCGCGCACATTGAAGGTCCTGGAGGTCGAAGTCGCCGGTGGCGCGCGTGGCGCGCCAACCGGCATATTCGCCGCGCGTGCGCGATCTTGCGGACGGCGACGGTTGATGGGCCTGTCGCCCAGCGCCGGCACCCGCACCTGCGAAGCGGTCGCCGACCTTCAGTCCCTTGACCAGATCCTCGCGCAGGTCGAAGCGCAGCCAGACATCCGGAGAGGTCGACCAGCGACAGCAGCGGCACGCCGGGCGACACGAACTCGCCGACTTCCGGCGCTGGTGTGATAGACCTGCAGCGCGCCAGCGGCGCCTTGACCGTCAGTTCCGCGACCTGGGCCTCGCAGCGTCGCGATCGCGGCGTCCGCCTTGACCACGTTGCCTGGGCGACGCCGCGTTCCTCGACGGTATAGCCGGCGATCGGCCTCGTCGTAGCGGCAGAGCTTGGCCTCCTGCCGGCTGCGTCGCGGCCACGTCGAGCGCTCGCGGTCGCCCTCGTCGAGCTTCTGGACCGAAGCGAAATCGCGCGCCGTCAGCTGCTTGGTGCGGTCGTAGGCCTGCTGCGCCAGCCGCTCGCTGGCCTCGGTCGCGGCCAGCGGCCGCCTTGCGCTGCGGCGATGACCTCGGCGCGAGTGCCGACCTCGATGCGCTTGAGATCGGCCAGCGACGGCTTGCGCGGCGCCGCGCCTCCTTGAGCCTGGTCAGCAGTTCGGGATTGTCGATCGTCACCAGGATCTGGCCTGCGGTGACGATTCTGGCCTGCGATCCACGCGGCCGCCGGGCAACGCGGCCGTCGACCCGAGCCGAGATGTCGATCCGCGTGGCATCCGCCTCGCCCTGAACCAGCAGCGGCTGCGGCTGAACGAAATACCAAAAGCGACAAGGCGAAGATCGCGATCACGGCAAGCGAGACGATCGCGACCGCCGTCCGCGGCGTCTTCTGCCGGCGAGTCCGGGCCGTCGTCCGGCCTCTCGTGTCGTCTTTAGCCGCCGCGGCGCTGGCGCGCGGCCATCCAGCCGGGCTGTTCGCCTGCCTTTCGCCATGCGGCAGAAACGGTCGGGCACAGCAAGGCGCGCGCCGGGCCGCGACGTCGAGGCGCGGGCCCATGATGCTGGCGTGCGTCTGCAACGCCTGCGGACCTAGCACGATCGCCGGCTGATGCGGCCCTAACGCAACAAAAATGGTTGCGCATCGCCGCGCACGCGAAGTCTACATGCGACAAGCAACCAGGAGGTTGCCTATGACCGATCGCATCGAAAGGACCATCGAGCTCAAGGCGCCGCGTCTCGCGCGTGTGGAAGGCGCTGACCGACCACCACGAGTTCGGCAAGTGGTTCCAGGTCCGGCCTGGAAGGGCCGCTTCGCGCCGGGCAGGTCTCGCGCGGCCAGATCACCCATCCCGGCTACGAGCACGTCAGATGGCAGGCCGTCGTGCAGAAGATGGAGCCCGAGCGGCTGTTCTCCTTCACCTGGCACCCCTACGCCATCGATCCCAAGCAGGACTACAGCGGCGAGACGCCGACGCTGGTCGAATTCACCCTGGAGAGAGACGCGCGACGGGCACGCGGCTGCGCAGTCGTCAGAATCGGGCTTCGACAAGCTGCCGGCCCACCGCCGCGACGAGGCCTTCCGCATGAACGAAGGGCGGCTGGACGAGCCGCAGATCCAGAACATCGCGCAATGTCGGAACATGAGGCGTAGCAGCCGCCGCCGCGCTTGACGGACCCAGCGCATCGGTCTTCGCCGCCCTGGGCGACGAGAGCGCGCCTTGGCCTGCTGGCCAGGCTCACCAGACGGCGAGCCGCCATCGATCTCGCGCCTGACGTCGGGCACGGCTCACGCGGCAGGCGGTGACCAAGCATCTGCGCGTTCCTCGAGGGCGCGGGCGTCGTTCGCGCCAGCCGCGTCGGCCGCGAGAGCCGGTTCGCGCTCGACCCCAAGGCCGCATCGTGGACGCGCAGAACCTATCTCGAGCACGTCTCCCGGCAATGGGACAACGCGCTTGGCGCGGCTGAAGGCGCTCGTCGAAGAGCGTAGCGTCGATTTGTATCGATTGCGCTACATAAGGCAATCTCTGACGTTTCGATCGCCACCGTACCGCACGGCCGGCCGGCAAGCACTTACCGTTGACCTCTGGTCGCCACGATCACGGAGGAGGTCACACATGGGCGATGTCATCTGGAACAGCTTCAGCGGTGGCTGCCACACGAAGCGGAGTGGGAACCCGCGAGTTACAACGTGAAGTGGGAAGACGGACGCGAATATGGTCGCTGGAGGCGCAATGCTGCGAAAACACAGTCACGGGCTGACCGTGATTTCTCGCTACCACCGCCCCACCAGGCAAAGCCTGGAAGATCGTCGGCGAAGGCGCCGGAGCTCGGCGAAGAAGGTCATGCATCGTCGGAAGGCGCCTACTACAACGCCTGCCGGGGCGGATCGTTGCCCGGGCCAGGAACATTCTTCATGCACGCCGCCTCGGCGGCGGTCCGCGGCGGCATTTCCTGCGATCTGACTCTGTTCAATTCACTGCTGCAGCGGCGAGCCCGACGAGTTGTTGTCGGTAAGTCTCATCGACTTCCGAGCCGACAAGAGCGGCCGCTGTAGCGCCGACGTCCGAGCCGCCGCCAGCGCCGTCAGCGCGGCGTCGTGTGCCGCCTAATTGCCCTTCAGGATCTTGCGCCGCATCGGCGAAGACCTGGCAGCCCAGCACGATGTCGGCGTCTTCGGTGTTCTCGGTGAAGTGATGCGAGATGCCGCCGATCGAGGGCACGAACATCATGGCCGCCGGCAGGCGCTGCGCCAGGATCTGCGCGTCGTGGCCGGCGCCCGACGGCATGCGCATGTGCTGGTCCGGCGCATGCTTCTCCGCCGCCTCGTCGATGCGCGTCGAGCAGGCGCTCGTCCATCAGCCGCCGGCATGGTGCGCGAGAGGTTGACGCACTCGATGGTGCACGGGCCCGCGCTTCTGGTGCGCCGCGACGATCTCCAGCAGGCGCGGCTTCCAAGCGCTGCAGCACGGCGGCGTCGGCGTCGCGGAACTGCAGGATCATCTCGGCCTTGCCGGGGATGATCGCGGGCGCGCCGGGCTCGACCGACATCTTGCCGACGGTCCACACGCTGCGCGGCCGGCCAGCGCGGGAACCTGTCCATCACCTCGTTGTAGAGCCGCATCATGGCGACGCCGGCATCCTTGCGGATCGGCATGGGCGTGGTGCCGGCGTGGTTCTGGATGCCGCTGAAGGTCAGGCGGTACTGGTAGATGCCGACGATCGCCGTGACGACGCCGATCCGCTTGTCGCGTCGCCTCGAGCAGACCGCCCTGCTCGATATGGGCCTCGAGATAGCCAGCGATAGCGGCCCTCCTCGAGCTGCGACGCGCGGCGCCTTGTCGAGGCCGGCGGCCTTCAGCGCATCGCGCATCTTGCGTGCCGTCGTCGCGATGGCGCGCGGCGTCGATGTCGGCCTCGGTGATGCATGGCCGATGAACGACCGGCTGCCGATCATGCCGGCCCCAATGGCCCTCCCCTCGTCGGCCCACGAGGCGACGTCGACGGCGAGATGCGCCGTGTCGGGATCCTCGGCCAGCGCGCGCGCCACTTCGAGGCCGTAGATCACGCCCATCACGCCGTCGAGCCAGCCGCCGCGCGGCTGGGTGTCGGTGTGCGAGCCCATCAGGAGGCGCGGGCCGCTCTTGGGGCTGCGGCCGATCACGTTGCCGACGCCGTCGATCACCGGCTCCAGCCCGGCCTCCTTCATGCGGCCGGCCAGCCAGTGCCGGCTCTCGACATCCTGCGGCGAGAGATGCGGGCGATGCACGCCGGTCTGGTAGCGGCCGAAGTCGGCGATGCGGCGCAGGTCGCCCAGAAGTCTTTCGCCGTTGATGCTGGGCATGACGAGCCTCAGTCGAGATGGGCCGCGACCCAGGCGGCGGTGGAGAGCAGCCGGTCGTCCTCGTGGCGCCAGCCCGACCAGCTGGATGCCGAGCGGCAGGCCCTTGGCGCCAGTGCCGGCCGGCAGCGTAACGCAGGGCGTGCCGGCCAGCGTCCAGATCGAGTTGAAGCGCGGATCGCCGGTGAACTCGACGCCCTCCGGCGCCTCGCCCGGCGCGCTGGGGCAGAGCAGCACGTCGACCGTGTCGAACAGCGAGATCGACATGGGCGCGGAAGGCGACCGACTTGCGCTGGGCGGCGACGTAGCGCTCGAAGGTGACTGTCCAGCGCCGCGCTTCATGGCGCCGTCCATCAGCTCGCGTGCTCACCTTGTCGGGATTGCGCAGCCGCTCGTCGGCGTAGTTGCGCACGCTTTCCCAGCCGGTGATGGCGCCGTGATCGTCGAGGATGTCGGCGAAGGGCGCGGCGAAAGGCGACGTCGACCACCGACGCGCCCTTGTCGGCGAGCTCTGCCGCCGTCGCTTCGAGCAGCGCCTTGGTGTCGGCCGAGGCCTCGTCCCAGATCGGCGTGCGGCAGAAGCCGATGCGCGGCGCCGGGCGATGCCGCGATCGATCGGCACCGGCGGCAGCGCGAGCACGGCGCCGCGGAACAGCGCGATGTCGTCGAGGCGTGCGCGCCATCAGGCCCAGCGTGTCGACCGAATGGCATTGCATCTTGATGCCGACCCGCGAGAAGTCGCCGAAGGTCGGCTTGTAGCCGATCACGCCGCAATAGGCGGCGGGCCGGATCACCGAGCCGCCGGTCTGCGTGCCGAAGGCGAGCGGCACATGGCCGTCGGCGACCGCGGCAGCCGAGCCCGAGCGACGAGCCGCCCGGCGTGTGGGCCGCGTTGTGCGGGTTGGTGGTCGGGCCGGGATGGCGGTTGGCGAACTCGGTGGTCACCGTCTTGCCCAGGATCACGGCATTGGCGGTCCGGCAGAGCGCCACGCAGGCGGCGTCGCCGAACGGCACCTTGCCCTGCGAAGATCGGCGAGTTGTGGCCGGTCGGCATGTCGTGGGTGTCGATGATGTCCTTCACGCCCACCGGCACGCCGCGCAGCACGCCGCCCTTGGCCGCGTCGGCCGCGCTTGGCCTGTGCGAGCGCGAGGTCGGGATCGAGATAGGCCCAGGCCTTCACGGCTGGGCTCGCGCTCGGCGATGCGCTCGAGGCAGGCGCGCACCAGCGTCTCCGAGGTGAGCGTGCCGGCCTCGATCGCCGGCGACGGCTTCGGTGGCGCTGAGCGGCTTCATGCGAGCGCTCCCTGCACCCAGGCGGCGATGTCGAGCAGCGCGCGCGTCCTCGTGCTGGCGGCCGACCAGCTGGATGCCGACCGGCAGGCCGGTCGGGCCCTTGGTGAAGGGCAGGGTCACGCACGGCATCCAGAGATAGGTCCACAGAAGGTTGAAGGTGGCCTTGCCGGTGCGTCTCCAGCCCGAGCGGCGCCTCGCCCGGCGCCGGCGCGGTCAGGATCAGCGTCGAAGTCGGCGAACAGCGCATCGACCGCGCGCGCGGCCGGTCTCGCCCAGCTTGCGGGCGGCGACCCAGGTCGCGTAGTCGATCTTCGCGCCGGCCGCGAGCTTGTCCTTCTTCGAGGCTCTCGCTCAGCAGGTGCGGGAAGCGCCGTGCCTCGTCGGCATGGGCGCGCGGACCGTCGAAGGCGCTGAGCGTCTTCTGGCCCTCGGTCATGTCGCGCACCGGCGCCGGCAGCTCGAGCTCGGAGATCGTGCGCGCCCGCCTTGGCGAGCTGGACCGCGGCGTCCTCGCACCGCGGCGATGCCCTCGGGCTGCAGCTCGACCTTGTGATGGGTGAAGCAGACGGCGATGCGCGGCGGCGTGTCGAGCTTCGCGATCGGCCGCGTAGGGCATCGCCATCAGCGCGGCGCGGAACAGGGCGATGTCCTCGAGCGCTGCGCGCATAGGCGCCGATCGTGTCGAGCCACTCGGTGTTGGCCTTCATGCCGGCGACGGCGAAATGGCCGTAGCTCGGCTTGTAGCCGACGACGCCGCAGAAGGCGGCCAGGCCGGATCACCGAGCCGCCGGTCTGCGTGCCGGTCGCCAGCGTCACCTGGCAGTCGGCGACGGCGGCGGCCGAGCCGGACGACGAGCCGCCCGGCGTGTGCGCGGGATTGTGCGGATTGCGGGTCGGACCCGGGATGGCGGTTGGCGAACTCCGTCGTCACCGTCTTGCCGAGCAGGATCGCGCCCGCGCCGCGCGCCAGCGCCATGGTCGCGGCATCGGCCAGCGGCTGATGCGTCTTGTAGATCGGCGAGCCGTAGGTCGTCGGCTGGTCGCAGGAATCGATGATGTCCTTCACGCCCATCGGGACGCCGTGCAGCAGGCCCTGGCGTGGTCCGCGATCGAGCACCCTGGCGCGTTCCAGTGCAGCCTCGCGCGCGAGATGCGACCAGGCGAGCACCTGGGCGTCGCGCTGGTCGATGCGCTCGAGATGGGCGCGGCACGATGGCCTCTGCGGTCACCGCGCCGGCGTCGATCTGTTGCGCAAGCTCGGTGGCGGTAAGCGTGTTCGGCGCGGCCATGGTCGGGGATGAAACAGCAAGAAACATGCCGCGTCCATGCTGGCTCGCTTCGTGGCTTCGTTCCTCGGAAACCACGGAGGTCTCGCATGCTCACGCGTCGTGCCGCTCTTCTCGCCAGCGCCGCCGTTGCCGTTCGTTCGCCCGGTCCAGGCGCAGCAACCCTCGACCTTGCGCATCGCCATGACCCTGGCCGACATCCCGGTGACCGACGGCGCGCCCGACCAGGGCACCGAGGGCATCCGCTTCATGGGCTACACGATGTACGACCCGCTGGTGGCCTGGGACCTCTCCTCGGCGAGCGAGCCCGCCAAGCTGGTGCCCGGCCTCGCCACCAAGTGGTACCAGGACCCGGCCGATCCGACGAAATGGATCTTCGAGCTGCGCCAGGGCGTGAAGTTCCATCACGGTGCGCCGTTCACGGCCGACGACGTGATCTTCAGCCTCGACCGCACGCTCAACGACAAGTCGCCTTCGTTCGACCGGCTGGGCCGCAGCGTGCTGATCGCCGCCGTCTGGCCGCTGGTCGGCTATCGCAAGATCGACGACTACAAGGTCGAGCTGCAGACCAAGGGCGTCGACACGATCATGCCGTCGCTGCTCAACCGCTTTCCCATCGCCAGCGCCGACAATTTCGAGAAGGTCGGCAAGGACTGGCAGGCCTACCGCAAATCGCCGTCGGGCACCGGTCCGTGGAAGATGAAGGCGTGGACGCCGCGCGAGCGCGCCGAGCTCGAGCGCAACACCGGAGTATTGGAACAAGGACCGCGTCCCCAAGACCGAGCGCCTGGTGCTGCTGCCGATCCCCGACGTCATCGACGCGGACGGCGGCGCTGCTGTCGGGCCGGGTCGACTGGATCGAGGCGCCGGCGCCCGATCTGCTCGACAAGCTGCAGCGCGGCAGGCTGCAAGATCGAAACCAACGCCATCCCGCACATGTGGCCCTACACGCTCAGCATGCTGCCGGGCGCGCCGACCGCCGACATCCGCGTGCGCAAGGCGATGAACCTCGCGATCGACCGCGACGCCATGGTGAAGGTGCTGAACGGGCTTGCGGTGCCGGCGGTCGGCTGCGTGCCGACCGACCATCCGTGGTTCGGCACGCCCAGCTTCAAGATCAAGTACGATCCGGCCGAGGCCAAGAAGCTGATGGCCGAGGCGGGCTACGGGCCGGGCAAGCGGCTCAAGACCAAGATCGCGATCTCGACCTCGGGCTCGGGCCAGATGTATCCGCTGATCATGAACGAGGCCATCCAGCAGCAATGGGCCGAGATCGGCATCGACGCCGAGTTCCAGGTGATGGACTGGAACGCGCTCCTGAACGTGATGCGACAGGGCGCGAAGTCGCCGGAAGGCCAACAGTATCGGCGCGATCAACGTGAGCTGGAACACGATGGATCCGCACAACGCCTTCATGCGCTTCGTCGACAGCCAGCAGATCCCGCCCAAGGGCTCCAACTGGGGCTACATCAACGATCCGGAATTCGACAGGCTCGCCAACGAGGCGCGCAGCACGTCAGATCCGAAGGAACTCGACAAGGTGCTGGCCAAGATCAACACCAAGATGGTCGACGACGCGGTGTTCGTCTGGGTGGTCCACGACGTGTGGCCCAACGCCATCTCGAGCAAGGTCAAGGGCTACGTCCATCCCAAGAGCTGGTACGTCGATTTCTCGCCGGTCACCGTGCCGTCCCGAGCGCCGCGCGCCGCAGCGCCTGCCACACGCGCTCGGGGGTCGCCGGCATGTCGAGCGCCTCGACGCCGGCCGGGCCGCAGCGCATCGAGGATGGCGGCCATCACGGTCTGCGGCGCGGCGATGCAGCCGGCCTGCCCGGAGCCCTTGACGCCCAGCGGATTGGCGAGAGTCGGCCGCTCGATCAGCGCGATGTCGAAGTCCGGCAGATCGTCGGCGCGCGGCAGGGCGTAGTCCATCAACGAGCCGCTCAAGAGCTGGCCCGACTCGGAATCGTAGACCGTGTGCTCGACCATCGCCTGGCCGATGCCCTGGGTCACGCCGCCCTGCACCTGGCCTTCGGTCAGCAGCGGATTGATCAGCCGGCCGTAATCGTCGACCGCGGTATAGCGCAGCAGGCTCACCGCGCCGGTCTCGGGATCGATCTCGACCTCGGCGACATGGCAGCCGCTCGGGAAGGTGAAGACGTCGGTCATGTTCATCACATGCACAGCGAGACCTCGTCGTCATGCCGTCCGGCAGATTGGCCGGATCGTCGGCGCTTCTCGCCAGGGCCGGCAGGGCGATGGCGCGATCACTGCCGCTGCACCGCGAAACTTCCGTCGGCGAACGCCAGCTCATCCTCCGAGGCCTGCAAAAGATGGGCCGCCAGGCCGCGCGCCTTGGCGAGCGCGGCGTCGATCGCCTTCACGACCGCCGTGCCGCCCATATGCATGGAGCGCGCGCCGCCATGCCCTGCGCCGCTTTTGACGCGCGCGCGTGTCGGCCTGCACATAGCGGATCGCCTGCATCGGCACGCCCAGCCGGTCGGCGGCGATCTGGGCGTAGGCGGTCTCGTGGCCCCTGGCCGTTGGACTCGCGTGCCGACCGCGACCGTCACCGTGCCGTCGCTTTCGAAGCGCACCTCGGCGCCCTCGTTGGGCGCGCCGCGCGAGGTTTCGAGGAAGCAGCCGACGCCGATGCCGCGCAGCCTGCCGCTTCGCTTGCGACGCCGGCCCGCCGCGCCGCGAAGCCCGCCGTGTCGGCGCGCGCCACGGCGGCATCGAGGTTGGCGACGAAGCCGCCAGAATCGATCGCCATGCCCATCGCCGTCTTGTGCGGGAACGAGGCGATCAGGTTCTGCCGCCTGAGCTCGGCCGGATCGCGGCCGAGCTGGCAGCGCCGCGGCTTCGATGGCGCGCTCGACGATGTAGTTGGCCTCGGGCTTGCCGGCGCCGCGATAGGCATCGACCGGCACCGTATTGGTGAAGGCGCCGCGCACGTCGACGCGATACCGCGGGAATGTCGTAGACGCCGCCCTGCGCCGTCGATGCGGCGACGGCCGAGGCGCCGGGGCCGTTGCGCCGAAAGATAGGCGCCCAGATTGGCCACCATCGCCACGTCGAGCGCCAGGAGGCGGCCCGTCGCATCGAGCGCCAGCTTCGCCGTGGCCGCGATGTCGCGGCCTTGGCGCGCGCAGTCACGAACTCCTCCGTCCGCTCGGCGAGCCAGCGGACCGGCCGGCCGAGCTTGCGCGCCGCCCACAGCAGCAGGCACCCATTCGGGATAGAGGAAGTTCTTCATGCCGAAGCCGCCGCCGACATCGGGCGCGTGGAGCTGGATGCGCTCGAGCGGCAGCTTGAAGACGAACTCGGCGAGCTGGCGGCGGATGCCGTGCAGCCCCTGCCCGGTCAATTCGAGGTCCATCGTGCCGCGTCGCGGCGTCGTAGCGGGCGATGCCGGCGCGCGGCTCGATCGGCGCCACGACGACGCGGTTGTTCATCACCTCGACCTCGACGACGTGCGCCGCCTGCTTCATCGCCTGCGCCACCGGCCTCGGCGTCGCCCTTGCTGGACATGGAAGGCGAGATTGCCCGGCGCCTCCTCCCAGATCGCCGGCGCGCCGGCGGCGAGCGCCGCCATGCCATCGACGACGGCCGGCAGCGACTCGTAGTCGACCTCGATCCAGCTCGGCCGCTTCGCGCGCGATCTCCTCGCTGTCGGCGACGATGAAAGCCACCGGATCGCCGACATGGCGCACGCGGCCCACGGCCAGCGCCGGCCGCGGCGGCACGATCAGCGGCTTCACCAGCCGCCATGCAGGGCATGCGGGCCGAGTCCGTCGGCCGCGAGATCGGCAGCGCGTGTAGATGCCCTGCACGCCGGCCAGCGACGCGCCCCGCGAAACGTCGATCCGCTCGGATGAGCGCATGGGCGTGCGGCGAGCGCAGCGACGTGGCCGTGCAGGGCAGGCTGCATGCGGCGATATCGGCGACATAGCGCCCGTGCCCGGTCAGGAAGCGGCCGTCCTCCAGCCGCCGCACCGAACGGCCGATCATCTTTCTGGCACCTTTCTGTCCGCTATTGCCCATGCCGCTCCGCCCGATAAGCTCCCCGGCCGAACCCTAGGAGGAACTCCATGATCGATCTGCATTACTGGCCCACGCCCAACGGCAAGAAGGTCACCATCCTGCTCGAAGAGTGCGGCCTGCCCTACAAGATCGTACCCGTGAATATCGGGCGCGGCGATCAGTTCAAGGACGAGTTCCTGGAGATGAATCCCAACCACCGCATGCCGGTGATGGTCGACCACGAGCCGAAGGGCGGCGGCAAGCCGATCGCGGTGTTCGAGATCGGGCGCCATCATGATGTACATCGCCGAGAAGGCCGGGAAGTTCTATCCGCAGGACCTGCGGACCAAGCACGAGGTGAACCAGTGGCTGATCTGGCAGATGGCCAATCAGGGCCCGAAGAGCGGCGAGTGCGGCCATTTCCGGCGCGTCGACCAGGCGAAGGAAGGCGACCAGAAGTACGCCATCACGCGCTTCACCGACGAGGTCAACCGCCTCTACGGCGTGCTCAACAACCGGCTCTACAAGCACAAGTATCTCGCGGGCGACCAGTACACGATCGCCGACATGATCTGCTATCCGTGGACCGTCAACTGGAAGTTCCAGGGCCAGGACATCGAGGAGTTCAAGCACTTCAAGCGCTGGTTCGAGGAGCTGGCGCGCGGCCGGCCGGTGCGTGAAGGGCATGGCGGTCGGCGCCGATCTCTCGGTCGACAACACCAAGCTGCCGGCCGAGGAGCAGGCCCGCATCCGCAAGATGCTCTACAACCAGCGCGCCCGGCCGGTGCCGGCGTAAGGGTTCCCTTCCCTTCCGTCGCTCGTCGACCGGAGCGCCCTTCGGTCGCGCTCCAGCTCAATCGCCGGCATGGCGCATGCTCTCGCCGGCAGCATCGAGCCGCGCCGCCAGTGTCGTCGACGATTTCAGCTCCAGCGGCGCCTCCGCCCTGGCCTGCCAGTCCTCCGGCCGGCGGTTGCGCAGCCAGAACATGCAGGCCCTGGTTTCGGGCGGAACATGCGCGGTGTAGGTCACCGTCCTGGGCTCGCCGCGATAGAGGAAGACCTTCTCGGCCTGGTGGTTGTAGCCGGTGACCCGAGTGAACAGCGATTCTGACCGCGGTGGCATCGGCGACGTCGCGGCCCTGCTGCACGGCCTCGGCGAACTCGGGATGGGTGGCGATCCACTGGCCGATGGTGCTGCGGGCCACGCCGAAGCGGCCGGCCAGATCGGGATTGGTGGCGCGCGCGCGCAAAGCTCGCGGGCGCGGCTGGCGTGCTCGGGTTTGTAGGGTTGGGCGTCCGGGACCGGACATGGCTGGTGCTCCAGAGGAGAGGGACTGGAGCGTATTTAAGTACTGCTTTGCCTTCTGTCAAGGTATCACCTTCTAATACTTAAGACTGTCGATCGAATTTTCGGTCGCCATACCGACCAAGAAAATGCCCTTTGGCTCCGGTGATCGGGGCAAGGCTGCATTTCGGCGGTGGGCCCGGCGCGCGCGGCACCCGCTCGGCTTCGGCACCATTGCCCAGATGGCTTGCTGAGATGAAGTGTCAGAGGGCCCGTAGGCGCCCGGGAAATCGGCGATGTTCAGCGTCGGAACACCGGCCACTTGCACCAGGCGGCTCTCGTGGCGGCCGTCGACGTACAGGCGGTGCTCGACATAGCCCACCTCCTTGGTGCCGTAGCGCGGCTGCAGGCGGTCAGGCAGCGACGAATGCCGTCGACGTTCCCCAGACGTGGCGCGTGCCGGCTGGTTCCGTGTTGCGGTACTGATGGACGTGTCCGCAGGCCACCAGCGCCGGCACCACGCCGCCCAGCAATGATCACCAGCCGCTGGCGCGGCGCGGGATTGACGAAGCGGCCGGTGATCTCGGTTTCGCCGACAGCGCGGTCGAACATCGGCATCGTGCAGGAAGAGCGCGAGACGACGCGGGCCGAGACCTGCAGCCGCTTCGGCGACGGCTGCGTCTGCTCCTGCGCCGCCGAAAGATCGCTGCCCAGGAGCTGGGCGTTCAAGCCGAGCAGCCGCCAGCCCGGCACGTCGACCGACCACCAGTCGGCGTCGAAGTGCCGGAGGTGGCGCTGCGCGACGCGTCATCGTCGATCGTGCCCTCGCCGTGCGAGGGCGCATCCTGGCAGTCGCCGATATCGTGATTGCCCGGCAGGAAGCGCACCGGCAGGTCGAGCCCGTCATGCAGAGGCGCGGACCGCCGCGAGGTCGCTCTCGCTCGACGCACCGTCGAGCGCGATGTCGCCTGAGTTGAGCACGAGGTCGGGCCGGTCGGCGCGCAGCGCTTCGCCGATGCGCACGAGAATTGTCGACGAAGAACGGCTTGATCGTCGCTGAGATGGGTGTCGGAAATCTGGGCGATGCGGAAGGTCATGTCCGAGCCTAGGCGGGCGATGTTGCAGAAAAGAGACCTCGAGAGTCCCTCCCCACGCGCAAGCGTGAGAAGTGTCGCCGTCTCGCGGCTTGTAATCAAGCCGCTGAGGCGGCCAAGGGCTGCATAATTCCGTCGTCTCGACCTGGCAGCGCGAAGCGCGGAGTGGAGAGACCTCCTCTCAACGATAAGCGGCTGATCGTTGAGAGAAGGTCTCCACTCGGCACGGAAGTTACCCGAGCGAAGTCGAGGGGCCTCGGTCGAGACGACGGAAGTCGCTATATGGGTAGGCGCTCGAGAAATCAGCGATGCTGCGACAGCGGCGGCGCCACGTCCTCCAGCGACCGGCACTCGGCCTTGACGCCGAGCTTCAAGGCGACCAGGGCGGCCACGATCATCAGCACCGCGCCCAGCATATAGCCGAACACGATATCGCTGCGGGCTTTCGCTGGCGATCAGCACGCCGAACAGCCACGGCCCGCCGACGCCGCCCAGCAGGGTGCCGAAGGCGTAGAACAGCGCGATGGTGAGCGCGCGGATCTCGAGCGGAAAGCATTCGCCCACCGTCAGGTAGGCGGCACTCGCCGCCGCCGAGGCGAAGAAGAAGACGATGCTCCACATCGCCGTCTGCGTCGTGGCGTCGAGCAGGCCCATGCTGAAAGAGCTGGGCGGTCAGCGCGCGAGCAGCAGGCCGGACAGGCCATAGGTGGCGAAGATCATCGTCTTGCGGCCGAGCGAGTCGAACAACGGGCCGAGCAGCAGCGGCCCGAGGAAATTGCCGACGGCGAAGGGCAGGATGTAGAGGCCGACCTTGTCGGCTTCGACGCCGTAGAAGCGCGTCAGCACCAGCGCGTAGGTGAAGAAGATGGCGTTGTAGATGAAGGCCTGCGCCGCCATCAGCACCAGGCCGAGCGTGGTGCGGCCGGGATACTGGCGCAGCAGGGTGCGCGCCACCGAGACCAGCGTCACCTTGTGCGTGGCGCCCAGCGCCAGAGTCGTCGGTCACCGGCGGCAGGGTCACGCCCTCGCTGGCCATGACACGCGCCTCGATGTCGCCGATGACCACGCGCGCGCCTCGCCCGGCCGGCCATGGAGCATCAGCCAGCGCGGACTCTCGGGCAGGAAGCGCCGCAGGTAGAGGATCACCAGGCCCAGCACGGCGCCGCTGCCGAAGGCGACCCGCCAGCCCAGGTCGGGGCCGAGCACGTCGGGATCGAGCAGCCACACCGACAGCAGCGCGCCGCCCGCCGCGCCGACCCAGAAGCTGCCGTTGATGGCAAGATCGATGCGGCCGCGCAGGCGCGCCGGGATCAGTTCCTGGATCGCCGAGTTGATGGCCGAGTATTCGCCGCCGATGCCGGCGCCGGTGAGGAAGCGGAACAGCAGGAAGCTGTAGAAGTCCCATGAGAAGGCCGTGAGCGCGGTGGCCACGAGATAGACGCCCAGGGTGACGTTGAAGAGCTTCTTGCGGCCGAGCCGGTCGGTGAGATGGCCGAAGAACAGCGAGCCCAGCACGGCGCCTGCGAGATAGGCGCTGCCGGTCAGGCCGACCTGCTCGGCGGTGAGATGCAGCCGCGGGCTGGTCTGCAGGGCCGCCGCCACCGAGCCGGCCAGGGTGACTTCCAGGCCATCGAGGATCCAGGTGATGCCGAGCGCCACGACGACCAGCCGATGGAAGGCGCTCCACGGCAGCCGGTCGAGGCGCGCCGGCACGTCGGTGTGCGTGCGTTGGTCGGGGGCCATCGGGTTCAGGGAAGATAACACAGAAGCCGGGCCGGACGTTCCACGCAACGCTGGCCGCGCAACGCTGGCTTGCCGCGGCGGCGTTGGTGCCGCAAGACCCGCCTGCTACAGTGCCGGCATGAGTGACAATACGATGGCGGCCGGCGTTGGGGCCGCACGAGCGGCAGCCGCCGCAGCACCCTCGTCAATCCACGGCAACGGCCAACAGCACGACCTTCGCGGTCATCCTGTCGCTGAGCTTCTGCCACCTGCTGAACGACATGATGCAGTCGCTGGTGCCGGCGCTCTATCCCGATCCTCAAGGATTCATACGGGCTGAGTTTCGGCCAGGTCGGCCTGATCACGCTCGCCTTCCAGTGCACCGCCTCGATGCTGCAGCCGGTCGTCGGCATGTACACCGACAGGAAGCCCCAGCCCTATTCCCTGATGGTCGGCATGGGCTTCACCCTGGTCGGCCTGCTGATGATGTCCGCAGGCGAACACCTATCCCCTGATCCTGCTCGCCGCGGCGCTGATCGGCATGGGCTCATCGGTGTTCCATCCCGAGGCCTCGCGCGTGGCGCGCATGGCGGCAGGCGGCCGCTACGGTCTGGCGCAGTCGCTGTTCCAGGTCGGCGGCAACATGGGCTCGGCGGCAGGTCCGCTGCTCGCCGCCTTCATCGTCGTGCCGCGCGGCCAGCAGAGCATCGTGTGGTTCTCCGGCGCCGCCCTGATCGCCATGTTCGTGCTGTTCCAGGTCGGCGGCTGGTACAGCGCGGCGGCGCGCGCCGCAGAAGCCTGCGGCTGCGCGGCAAGGCCGCGACCGCCGCGACGCAACGCTGCCTGTCGCGCGGCGCGTGATCACTGGCAGTGGCCATCCTGGTGGCGCTGCTGTTCTCCAAGAACGTCTATAGCGCCAGCCTCGGCTCCTACTTCACCTTCTATCTGATCTCGAAGTTCGGCGTGGAGGTGCAGACCGCGCAGTTCTACCTGTTCGCCTTCCTGGTCGGCATCGTCGCCGGCACCATCGCGGGCGGCGCGGTGGGCGACAAGGTTGGCCGCATCCCGGTGATGTGGTTCTCGATCCTGGGCGCGCTGCCGTTCGCGCTGATGCTGCCCTACGCCAACCTGTTCTGGACCGGCGTGCTCGCGGTCACGGTGGCGATGATCATGGCCTCGGCCTTCTCGGCCATCCTGGTCTATGCGCAGGAGCTGATGCCGGGCCGGGTCGGGCTGGTGGCCGGCATGTTCTTCGGCTTCTCGTTCGGCCTGGGCGGGCTGGGCGCCGCGGCGCTGGGCCAGCTCGCCGACCTCACCAGCATCGAGACGGTCTACCAGGTGACGCCGTTCCTGCTGCTGCTGGGCCTGTTGACGGCGTTCCTGCCGCGCCAGCCGGGCGAGCCCAGGAACCGGCGCTGACTCACCGGCGCTGACTCGGAGGCCGGCAACCCCAATCCGGCCCGCGTCGGCGATTACCGCGCTCGAGCCGCCATTGCGTGAGACGCTGCCGCGATTCGGCGTTCTCAGACCATGGCCGCGCTTGCGTTCGCTGCAATTATGGCGCGGGTGGGACATATCGGATGCGCCCGCGCCAATTGAGTTCATGACGACTCTACCACCAGCGCGCCGATGCGGTAAGGTAATCACCGCATGGCCCAGCCGCCCGCACCCGCGCAGCGCATCGACGCGCCCGTTCTGACGGCCCCGTCGGCGACCACGCCCGGCCGCGGCGCGAGTCGCGTCTGGGGACAATGCTGCGCCACGGCCTACCGGTGGTCGGCGTCGTCCGTGGTGGTCGATGCTGGTCGCGGCGATCGCCTACTTCGTCTACGACAGCAATCGCCGCGGCGCCGTCGGCTCTCAGCAACGACCTGATCACCGCGATCGACCGGCGGGTCGCCGCACAGATGCATTCCTACCTGCACGCCGGCCCAGCAGTTCCTCGAGCTCGCCGATGCCGCCGCGGCCGGTCGCGGCGTCTTCGAGGGCGGTACCGAGGTCGAGCGGTTCGCCTCCACGCGCTGGGCGCGCATCGCTCCTGCCGCGGCGTTCAGCTACGCCGATCCCGAGGGCAACTTCCTGTTCGTGCTGCGCAACGACGCGGGGCGGCTTCGACACCAAGACGATCGACCGCCGCAACGGCGGCCATCGCGTCACCTGGGTCCGGCGCGACGCCGGCGGGCAAGGTGATCGCGACCGAGGAGGATCCGGCCGACACCTTCGATCCGCGCACGCGACCCTGGTACCAGGGCGCGGAGCAGCACGCAGAAGCCGTTCTGGACCGACACCTACCTGTTCTTCACCGCTGCAGAAGCCCGGCATCACCTTCTCGATCCCGCACTTCGACGCCGACGGGCAAGCTTGCAGACCGTGCTCGGCGTCGACATCGAGCTCGCCACGCTCTGCACCTTCCTGAAGCAGCTCGGCATCGGCGTCAGCGGCAGGGCGCTGATCATCGATCAGCACCGGCCGCGTCGTTGCCTATCCCAGCGACAGCTGGCTGCCGGCCGACGATCCCAACGTCGAAGGCACCGATGCTCGACGAGCTCGGCGATCCGTCGCTGACGAACGCGTCTACAACCGGCTGCGCGTCGAGGGCTATGGCCGCAAGATCCTCGACTTCGGCGACCGGCGCATCATCGTCTCGTCCGAGCCGGTGCAGCATGATGAGCCGACCGCAACTGGGTCGTCCTGATCGTCGTGCCGGAGACCGACTTCGTGGGCTTCGTCACCGACAGCGGCCTGGCCGCGCTCGTCATGTCGGTCTTCGTCGTGCTGATCGTCGCCGGCCTGTCCGGGCTGCTGGCCTGGCGCAACGTTGCTGGCCGAGCGGCGCGCATTGCGGCCGCTGCAGCACCGACAGAGCGCGCTCGAGACCCGCACGCGGACCTTCGTCGAGCTGGCGCGCGCCAGCGGGCCGGCCGACGGCGAGCGAGGCCGAAGGCCTGAAAGCGCGGCGGAAACCGCGGCCGCAGCCTGCGCGGCCAAGCGGGTGGCGGTGTGGCGGCTCAGCGCCGACCGCACCACCCTGTTGTGCGAGGATTGCTTCGACCAGATCGCCGCAGGACCACACGACCGGAATGGAACTGCATCGCGACCAGCTGCCCGACCTGTTCGCCTCCCTGGGCAGCGGAGCGCCTATCGACACCGACGACGCCGAGCGCGACCGACGCACCGCAGAGCTGTTCGCAAGCTACCTGGCACCGCTCGGAATCAGCAGCGTCTACATCGCGCCCATCATCGCGCGCGCGGCCGGCTGCTGGGCATGCTGACGGTCGAGGATCCGCAGCGCGGCGATCACGCCGCCGGCCTGGCGGCGTTTTGCGACGCGCTGTCGGTCGTGCTCGCGCTGCGCTATGCCGCCGTCGCCGGACCCGCTCCGCGTCGTCGCGCGGGCGGCGGCGCACCGTCGCGCCGCCAGCGCCGGCGGAGCCGCGCCGCTCGAAAGCTTCGCCCAGCGCCAGTCGCGGCTGGAGCAGCACGCTGATGCAGCAGAACGCCTCGCTCGACGAGCTGGGCGAAGCGCGATCGACCGGGCCGCGATCGGCGTTCTCAAGCTGCCGGACTGGACGACGGTGGCGCAGCGGCCGTCCGACGGCGAGCGAACGCACGGCGATGGACGCCATCGTCGACGAGCTGCGCATGCGTCATCGAGAAAAGCGGCGTCGCCTACGCCGCCCTGCTCGACGACCAGATCGTGCTGGCGGCATTTTCGTCCGACAGAAGCAGGTCGCCGGCGACGCGCACTGCGTGGCGACGGCCGTGCTCGATCTGCGCGATCGCCTGTTCGAGCTCGAGGAGAAATGGAACACCAGCCTCGACTTCCGCCTCGCCATCGATATCGGCACGGTCGATGGCCTCGGCCGTCGCCACCGATCCGCCCAGCCGCAACCTGTGGGGCGGCGCGATCGGCATCGCCAAGGTGCTGGCCGACACCGACGGCGCGGCGCACCATCGCGGCATCCGAGACGGCCTACGAACTGCTCTCGGACAACTTCCTGTTCCGCCCGCGCGGCAGCTATTTCCTGCCCGAGACCGGCAACATGCGCACCTTCGTGCTGGTGGGCCGCATATGATCGACGCGCGCGCAATATCGCTGGCGCGGAGCTGCCCTGGCCCCGCCGCGCCGCTGGCCGCGCTGGGCGACGGCCGTCATCGGCGGCACGCACCGGCTGCTGCTCTTCCTGTCGTTCGCCGCCACCGTGCTCATCGGTGGCGATGCGGCGCGGCGTCTGGCACGGGCCGGTCTGGATCGAGTTCAAGCGCGTGCTGCACGAGGTCGCGGTGCGTTCGCTGCCGACCGACCGTCGCCACCGGCATGCTGGTGGGCTTCGCCCTGGTGTCGCAGGCGGTCTACTGGCTGGCGCAGACGGGCACCGACGGGCCTGGTCGGCCCGATCATCGTGGTCCTCCTGATCCGCGAGTTCGTGCCCATCCTGGTCGGCCTGATCCTGTTCGGCCGCAGCGGCACGGCCACGCTGATCGAACTCGGCGAGGCGCAGACCAGGGGCTGGCTGCGGCTGTTCGAGCTGCAGGGCCTCGACCCGCTGGTGATGCTGGTGCTGCCGCGCGCCTTCGGCTTCGCGCTGGGCGCCTTCTGCCTGGCCACCGTACTTGCTGCTGTCGACCCTCGCCACGGGCTACCTCGTGGCGCTACGGGCTGCGGGCTGGTCGCCTACTCGATCTGGGATTTCTCCGACCTCGTGCTGCGCGCCATGACGGCTCGGCGACTTCATCTTCCCGCCGCTCAAATGCATCACCATCGGCTTCCTGGTGGCGCTCGTCTGCTGCGCCACCGGCCTCGGCGCGGCGTGACGAGTCCGACGAGCTGCAGCGCCTGGTGCCGCGCGGCTTCGTGCGCTCCGCGCTCGCCATCCTCGTGGTCAACAGCCTGTTCGATCTGGTGGCCTGAGATGGCGCCGCGCCCCTCCGATCGGTGCCTGTCGCTGCAGGGCGTGACCCTGACCGAGCGCCAGTTCGCGGCCAGGCCGACATGCCTCGATCTCGAACTGGCGCGCGGCGAGGTCGCCCTCGTGCAGGTCGACGACGAGGCCGACGCCATCGGCGCTGGTCGATCTCTGCGTCGGGCTGATCGATCCCGGCGCCGGCCACGTGCGCTTCCGCGGCGTCGACTGGACGACGCGCACGCCACGCGCGAGCGGCTGCACCGCCGCCGCCGCATCCGGCGCGGCGATCGCAGACCGACGTCTGGCCTCGCACATGACGGTGCATGGAGTCGGTCCTGGTGGCGCGGTTCTACCATTTCGACCGGCCGCGCGACGAGGTGATCGCCGACGCGACCGAGCTCGCCCGCCTGTTCGGCCTGCCCGGCCTGCCGGCCGGACGGCGCGAGACGACGCCGATGCGCGCGCTGGTCCGCGCCGCCTGCGTGCGCGGATTCCTCGGCTCGCCCGACCTGATCGTGGTACACGATCAGCTGCTCGACGAGACGTCCGACCTCGCCGTGCCGATGGCGCAGGCGATCTCGGCGGCGCGCGACCGAGGCGCCACGGTGCTGTGGATCACCGCGAGCCTGGCCGCGCCGGCCGCGCGGTTCGTCCAGGCGGACCACCTGTTCCGGCTCGGCGATCAGCGGCTGGTCCGGCGCGGAGGTCGCGATGAAGCGCTCGATCTTCGGCGTCTACCAGCTCAACGAGATCGTCGGCGCCGTGGTGCTCGCCTGCATCGGCGTGTTCATCGCCGCGCTCGATCAATGCCGGCCTGCTCAAGGACTGGTTCCAGCCGTCGCTTCACCTGCGCATCCTGCTGCCCGACGAAGGCGTGTCGGGCGCTGGCGCCGGGCGCCGAGGTGCAGGTACTGGGCACGCGCGCCGGCGAAATCCGCCGCATCGTGATCGATCCCAACCAGCGCATGCACGCCGTCGCCCGGGTCGAGGACCAGATGCGGCCCTTCATCCGCCGCGATTCGAAAGTCTCGATCCGCCGCCAGTTCGGCGTGGCGGGTGCGGCCTTCATCGACATCTCGCGCGGCACCGGCCCGGAGCTCGACTGGTCATACGCCGTGATCGCCGCGACCACCGACCGGGCGGCGACCGACACGCTGGGCCAGATGGTCGACGAGTGCGCGCCAAGATCGCGCCGGTGCTCGACGACGTCCAGAGCGCGGTAGTGGCCTTCACCGCCGTCGCCACACCGCGCGATCGATCCGGCCGGGCCGCTCGAGCGAACGCTGTCCTCGGCCGCCGGCATCGCACGCCGCGTCGAGAGCGGCGAGGGCGTCGCCGGCCGCCTGATCGCCAACGACAAGATGGCGAGCCGACCTCGAGGCCGACGCTGGCTTCAGCGTGCGCGACGCTCGCCGCCAGCTCGAGCGCACGTCGAAGGACCCGCGCATCGGCCAGATCCTGCCGAAGACCGACTCCGTGCTGACCTCGCTGCAGGCCACGACGCGCAACCTCGCGACGACGACGCCCAAGATCACCGCAGAACGTCTGATCGCCACCACCGATGCCATGCCGGCGACGCTGCTGCAGGCCCAGATCGCCGCTCGCGAGCTCGAGCTGCTGCTGGGCCAGCTTCGCCATCACTGGCTGTTCGGCGGCAGCGGCGCGCGCCGGCGCACCGCCGAGCCGCCGTGCGCCGGCCGTCGAGGTGCGGCCGTGACGATGCGGCCGTCGCGTCGCTGGCGCCGCTCGCCGCGCTGGCGCTTGCGGCCTGCGGCGGCGGCAGCGCCGGTCGACACCGGCCCGCCGCCCGACGTCAAGCTCGACCAGGCCAACAGCGCCGGCACGCAGGCGCTGTCGATGGACATGCCGAGCGTGGCGGTGCGCGCAATACAAGGTGGCGCTGGCGCGCGCCTACGAGCGCGACGATGCCGGCGCCATCGCCGACATCGCCTACAACCTCGCCCTTGCCCAGATGAAGGCGGGCGATTCCAAGGCGGCGCTCGTCACGGTGCGCGAGGCGCGCGCCGATCTCGACCGGCGGCGCGTGCCAGTGCCCGCGGAGCTGTTCCTGGTGCAGGCGGCGGCGGCCTATCGCAGCGGCGATCTCGCCGGCGCCTACGCCGCCGCGCAGGAGGCGCTCGACCGCACGGCAAAGGATCCCGACACCACGCCGCGCGCCTGGTTCATCCGTGGCCTGGTCGCGGCCGAGCGCGGCGACGGCGCGGGCGCTCGCCCAGGCGATCGCGGCCCTGCCGCCCTCCAAGCAGGCCGATCTCGAAGCCGACCGCCAGGAGCTGCAGGGCCGCGCCGCGCTGCTCGGCAACCAGCCCGGCCGACGCGCTGGCGCTGTTCGAGCAATCGGCCGCCAACCGCCAGCAAGCGCTCGACTATCGCGGCATGGCGCGGGCGCTGGCGCTGGCGGGCGATGCGGCGCTGCGCTCGAACCGCGCCGCCGAGGCGGCCGATCTGTTCTCTGCGGGCCGGCCGCAGCGCGCTTGCTGCAGGGCGACAGCGCGACGGCGCTGCCGCTGCCTGAAGCAGGCCGAGGATCTGGCGCGCCAGACCGCGCAGCCCGGCATCGTCGAGGAGGTCGCGCGGCTGCGCAAAGTCGGCGGCCGAGCGGCGGCGACGACAAGGCGTGGACAGTGCCGCAACGCATTCTGCAGAGGGGAGAATCCATGATCCTGGGAATGTCGCTCGAGACTTTCACCTTCGTGCACGTCGTCATCCAGCCTGGTCGGCATCGCTGACCGGCTTCATCGTCGTCGCGCTGATGCTGCAGAACGGCGCCGCTCGCCGGCTGGAACGGGTTCTTTCTCGTCGCCACCATCCTGACCAGCGTGACGGGCTTCTTCTTCCCGATGAAGGCGATCGTGCCGCCGCACATCGTCGGCGCGATCTCGCTGGTCGTGCTGGCCGTGGCGCTGTTCGCGCTCTACGGCCGCCAGCTCGCCGGTCCCGTGGCGCGCTGGTCTATGTCGTCTCTGCCGATCATGGCGCTCTATCTCAACGTCTTCGTCGGCGTCGTGCAGTCGTTCGGCAAGGTCGACCTATCTGCAACAAGCTCGCGCCCACCGGCTCCGGAGCCGCCGTTCGCCGTGGCGCAGGCGATCGTGCTGATCCTGTTCATGGTGATGCTGGCTTCACTGGCGGCGCGGCGTTACCACCCCGCACTCAGCGCCTGAGCGACACTACGGAAAAGTGAATGGTGGCGCGCGGCCGGCGCGACGGCGCGGCGCTACATGGCGCAACTGCCAGCCACGGAGGTCGGCATGCGCGCCCAGGGGATTGTTTCTCGGCTTGATGCTGTCGCGGCGGCGATCCGAGCCTGCCGGCGTCGCGAGGCGGCAGCGCAGCAGGCACGGCCGACCGTCTCTACGTCATGGATTGCGGCCACAACGCCGCGACCGACCAGTCGCGCTGGTCGCCGGGCGTCAACGTCGGCAAGCCGATCGAGCTCTCCGACAACTGCTACCTGATCCGGCACGGCGCGGAGTGGCTGCTGTGGGACACCGGCTATCCCGATGCGCGTGGCCGACAAGCCCGTCACCACGCCGGTCGGCACGGCGACGCGCGCCAGGACGCTGGCGGCGCAGCTCGCCGAGATCGGCGTCAAGCCGTCCGACATCAGCTGCGTCGCGGTCTCGCACACCCACGGCGACCATGTCGGCAATGTCGACATGTTCCCGCAGCTCGACGCTCCTGATCCAGAAGGCCGAGCTCGACTGGGCCTTCGCCGCCGGACAAGCACGCCGCCGTTCAAGGCGCGAGCGGCCGATCCGCAAGCTCGAGGGCGACCTCGACGTGTTCGGCGACGGCAGCGTCACCATCATCGTCGACGCCGGGCCACACGCCGGGCCACCAGTCGCTGCTGGTGCACCTGCCCAAGACCGGCTGGCTGGTGCTGTCGCGGCGATGCCGCCCACTTCAAGGACAACTGGGACAACAGGCGCGTCGCCGTCGATGAACACCAGCGCCGAGCAGACGCAGGCGTCGCTGCAAGCAGCATCGCCGATCTGCTGGCGCGACAAGAAGGCCGCAGCTCTGGATCAACCACGACAAGCCGCAAAGCCAGGCCAGAAGCACTCGCCGCAGTTCTACGACTGAGCCGATCTGTTCAATCTGGAACAGCTCTAAGCGTTCGGTCTCGAAGCGCGACAACCGTACGCGACTCTTTGGTCAGCCGCCATTGGTAGTGCGACTGCGAATTATGCACAACTTTCTTGTCGCCCCTTGGGCCGCGGGCCTATCACTGCCGCGTCTTCCTTCCGTTCTGTTGCCTTTGCGCCGACGTAAGGGAGATGACCCATGGCAGGAACCTGGGCACGCTCGCCAACGCGCCGCCGGCCTCGGTGTGCTACTACGCTTCTCTGCTGACCGACGGCACCGTCCTGGCGCAGGGTGTCAGCACCAACCAGCTGGTACCGGCTGACGCCCGATGCAAGCGGAAGCTACGCCAACGGCACCTGGGCGACGATGGCCAACAGCGTCCACGCGCCGCTGTACTACGCCTCGGGGATCCTGCGCGACGGCCGGCGTCATCGTCTGGCGGCGGCGAGTACGACGCCGGCGCCATGGTCTGGCTGCTCAATGCCGAGATGTACGACCCGGCCGCCAACACCTGGACCACGCTGCCGGTGCCCGCAGGCTGGGTCCGGATCGGCGATGCGCCCGGCTGCGTCCTGCCCGACGGGCGCTTCTTCCTCGGCCAGGTGGCGACGCGCAACACCGCGATCTACGACCCGGCGACCAACACCTGGGCGGCGGCGGCGAACAAGATCAACTCGGTCGGCGAGGAGAGCTGGTCGCTGCTTCCCGACGGCACCATCCACGCCGTCGATTGCTCGAACCCGCCCAACGCCGAGAAATACATCATCGCCTCGAACCAGTGGGTCGCCGCCGGTGCGACGCCGCAGGTGCTGGTCGACAGCATCTCGGAGATCGGCGCATCGGCGCTGCTGCCCGACGGGCGCGTGTTCGTCATCGGCGCGACCGGCTTCACCGCGCTGTACACGCCGCCGCCGATCGCCAACCAGGTCGGCACCTGGGCGCAGGGCCCGACGATCCCGCAGGTCAACCCGGACCAGCGCTCGGCACGGTCGACGCGCCGGCGGTGGTGCTGCCGAACGGCAACGTCCTGTTCAGCGCCGGGCCGATCACGCCACCGGCGACGTTCCAGGCGCCGACCTTCTTCTTCGAGTACGACCCGACGGCCAACGCCATCAACGCCGTGCCGGCCGCGGCGACCTCGGCGCACGTGCCGTACTGGGGCCGGATGCTGATGCTCCCAACGGACAGGCGCTCTACACCGCCGGCGACACGGTGGTCTCGCCTACACGCCGAGCGGCGCGCCCGATCCGGTCTGGAAGCCGACCGATCACGTCGTGCCCGGCCTCGGTCCAGCGCGGCCGTACGTGACACGCTGCGCGGGCGACCAGCTGACGGGCCTGACGCAAGTGCGTCTACTACGGCAACGACGCGACCCAGGCGACCAACTATCCGATCGTCGTCCTCGAGTCGGGCAGCAACGTCCGTCTACTACTGCCGCACGTCGGCGTACTCGACCATGGGCGTCAATACCGGCACCATCATCCACAGCTGCAGCTTCCGGTGCCGTCGTCGGTGCCGCTCGGCAGCTACTGCCTCGCGGTGATCGCCAACGGCATCTCGCTCGGCATGCAAGACCGTCAGCGTCACCAACAAGCTGGTTCAAGGAGCTCGAAGTACGAGATCAAGGAAAAGCTCGAGATCCTCGAGAACCTCAAGCAGATTCGCGACGTCAACGCTCAAGCGGCTGCCCGACATCGACGACCGCTCAAGCTCATCCGCGAGGATCTCGACCTCGGGCCTGCTTCGACCGAATCCAGGAGGAATGGGTGAAAACGTTCGCACTTTGGCCTGAGGGCGTCGACCAGTCCAACGAGCGAGCTGAGCCGCACCTTCATCGTGCCGGAAGAGCGTCCGGACGTCGGCTCGCCGCCACCGCAGTCATCGAGGAGCTGAAGGTGCCCGCATCTCCGCCGCCGAGGCCAAGATCGGCCAGGAGAAACGCGCGCTTCAACGACGGGCGCAAGGAGCTCTGCGGCAGTCTCGCGCGAGGCCGAGGAGTTCCAGCAATGTCGATCCACTCGCTGTCGCGGTCGTGGCGGCAAGGTCAGACGTCAGCGTCGGGACGGCCCTGGGGCAGCGCGCAAGAAGCGAGGGACGCAAGGCGACCGCAGCGAAGAAGGCGAGAAGCTCGCGCAAGAGATGATCGTCGTCTCTGGGCAGCCGTCACGATCCCGGTGGCGGCGGCCCTGGTCGAATCCCGGCCCGGCGCCGCCCTATGCTCCGCCGAAGACCCGACCCGGCCTGGCTGGGCTTGGCGCTCGGGCCGCCGTCCGGCGGCCGCATGGTGTCGGTCGACGGACGAATCGTCGCCGACGACGACGACGTCAGCGGGCGTCTTCGTGCGCCGGTCGGCCGTCTATCCTGAGGAGCTGTCGTCGACGCGACGCCGACGACCGCGCTCTATCTGGCGGCGGAAGCCCACGCCTTCCTCGTGCCTCGTCCTGGCGACGACGCGTGCGCCGCGTCGCCAATCCGGTCGACGACGGCGCCCTGGGCGAGGAAGCCATCCGCCCCGAGCGGTGGGTCGCGGCGGCGAGGCAGAGATCGGCACTGCCGGTCGCGCCGGTGCGCCTCACCGAGCCGCCGCCTGCACCGCGACGCCCGCTGCGCCACGATCGTTACGGTCGGAGTGGTCGGCGAGGAGGTCATTCGGGCGACGCGCCCGCGCGCTCGAAGACGGCGGCGCTGCGCCTCGGCCGCCGGCTCGGCTTGGCCGTGGGCTGCCAGTGCTATTCGACTGGGCGCCAGCGCCTGCTCGCCGTCACCACCGGCGACCGGCCGCCCGGCAACGAGGCCCAGTGGCCGCACTCGGCCGGGTGCTCGCTGCACCCGGCCGCGCGTGATCCTGGTCTGGGGCTCTGGCGACGACCCGCCGGTCGAGCGCATTGATCTCGGTCCTGCAGCGCCCCGCGGCGCCGATCTCCGTGCACCGCCGACGACCGCGCGCTCGCTGCCGCTCCGCTACGACGTCAGTCAACGGCACCCCGCCAGGACGGCCCACGGGATGGATCGAAACCGGCCGACCGCACCGATCGCCACTCGACCGGCTGACGGGCGTCTATCTCCGACCCGGTGAACCGGCGGCGCTCGGGCCAGCCGGCATCGGGCCTCGAGCGGCGCTTTGCTCGGCGGTTGCTGCATCGTGCCCGCCGCCGACCGTGGTCAACCGTCCCAGCGGCCGCCGGCCGGTCGAACTGGTCAGAACCGTACCTCAGCCGCGGCTGATCGCGGCGGCCGGTTTCGCCGTCCCGGACACGCTGGTCACGCCTCAGCCGCGGCTCGCGCCTTCCTCGCGCGAGCACGAGCGCGTCGTCTACAAGATCGGTCAGCGGCGTGCGCAGCGTCGTCGCCACGCTCGACGCCGCGGCATGGCGGACCGGCTGGCGGCCGTCACCGACCGGTCCCAGGCGCAATTCCAGCGGTGGATCGACGGCCGCGACGTCCGCGCGTCCATGTCGTCGGTTCGAGCTGCTTCGCGCAACCGCCGATCGACGCGGAGGCCGACGACTACCGCTACGCCTCACCAGCATGGACGCCGACGTCGCCCTGGTGCCGACCCGCATTCCCGACGCGACGCTCGGCAGGCGCCTCGTGCGTGCTCACGCCGGCGAGATGGGTACTGCTCGTCTCCGGCATCGACCTGCGCGTGACCGGAGGGCGAGTGGGTCTGTTTCGAGGTCAACCCGTCGCCGGGATTCACCTTCTACGAGGCTGAGACCGGGTCAACCGATCGCGGCGGCGATCGCCGACCTTCTCCTGGCTGGCATTCCCTCACGGCCGGGACGCGCAGTATAAAGGCGCAGGGGATTTCAGATGCCGTCGTTCCTCGCCCGCAGCATGGGTCGCGTTCTCATGAGCCCACGTGCTCGTCGCACTGGCCTGGGGTCCGGCGTTCGCGCAGGCCTATCCGAGACCGGCCGATCCGCCTCGTGGTGCCGTTCGCGGCGGAGCCGGTGTGCTCGACATCATGGGCCGTCTCGTCGGCCAGCATCTCGGCGCCAGCCTGGGCCAGCAGGTGGTGATCGACAACCGGCCGGGCGCCGGCGGCATCGTCGGCGCCGAGGTGGTGGCCAAGGCGGAGCCCGACGGCTACACGCTGCTGATGGGCAACACCGCGCTGGCGGTGAGCCCTTACCTCTACGCCAGGCTTGCCCTTCGATCCGCTGACCGACTTCGTGCCGGTGACGATGGTGAACTCCGCGCCGCTGCTGCTGGTCGTGAACCCGGCGGTCCCGGCGCAGTCGGTGAAGGAGCTGATCGCCTATGCCAAGAGCGCGTCCCGGCCAGCTCAACTACGGTTCGGGCGGCGTCGGCAGCACGCCCTACCTTTCCACCGAGCTTTTGAAGTCGATGGCGGGCATCGACGTGGTGCACTGTGCCCTACAAAGGCGGCGCGCCGGCGCTCGCCGATCTCGTGGCCGGACAGCTCACCTTCATGATCGAGAACGTGCCGGGCACGATGCCTCTGGTGAAGTCGGGCAAGCTCCGGGCGCTGGCGATCACCAGCGCCGCAGCGCTCGCCGCTCGCGCCTGAACTGCCGACCATGGCCGAAGCCGGCGTGCCGGGCTACGAGATGGTCGGCTGGAACGGCATCTTCGTCGCCAAGGGCACGCCGCCTGAGATCGTGGCGAAGCTCAGCGCCGAGCTGCCGAAGGTCCTGCACCTGCCGGACGTGAAGGAGCAGATGGCGGCGCTCGGTGCGGTGCCGGGCGGCGACAGCTGCCCCAGGGCGTTCGCCGCCGGAAGGTCGACGCGGTGGGGCAAGATCATCCAGGAAAAAGGCATCAAGCCCGAGTGAGCATTGTCCGCGCCACGATATTTGGAAAACCCAGGGAGAGAATTGCCATGGCGGAGTTCGAAAAGCGGTTGGCCTGTGTCATTGCGGCCCGATCGGCACAATCCGCACCGGGGCTACATGATCGCGAGCGCTGCGAGACTGGTCGGCGCCAACGAGTATGTCATCACGTGGAAGGTCCCCCTGCGAAGGAAGCCAAGACCAACTTCTCCCTGTGTGATCGGCAGTGCGGCACAGGGAAGCCGTCGAGGAGCCCGGGTTTTGCACCGTCGGGCCGATGGCCGACCCCTGAAGATGCACGTCCACACCTACGACGTCGCCGAAGCAAGCCGGCGAAGCGCCCCCTTCCACCCTGGCGTGCTTCGCGACCCCAGCGCCCTAATCCGAAAAAGGCCGTAGTCCTCATACGCCCGGACCCGTTGCCATCAGCGTTATCTGGCTGGCGGAATTTCGTTGCCCGGTCCCGGGCTTGCGCCTAACGTCGGCGGCAAAGGTCCCCTCGAGGATCGCCGTCCCGCGCCAAAGCGGGCGATGACTACAGGGAGGCAACAATGATTTCGTCCTACGGCCAGGCCATCCAGAGCCAAATGATCGTCCGCCCCTGCAGGGGCGGAAGCATGGGGAAGAGACGCTCGACTGGTCGGCCGTGGAGTTCGAAGGCTTCTCGCGCAGCAGAGCGCGTCCGGCGGCACACAGTCGGTCGGCGCCGCCTTGGGGCGGCGTCCAGACACGGCAACGTAATGATCGCAACGAAGCGCACCGCACCTGTTCCGAAATTGAATGCGAGACTTGGTGGAACAGGCGGTCAGTGGGGAGGCGAGATGGGTGTGGAGACAAAAATCGACCCGTCCGGCCGCGACAGCCGCAAGAACGCGCGTCGCAGGACAGCCCTCCTCGACCTCACCCATCGGGGTTGATCGCGTTTCGGCGCTGAGGATTGTCGCCACCGGCCAGCGCGCCGCTCTGGCCGCGAGCCCGCAGGGACAACTGACCTGGGCGGTGCATATTTCTCTGGCGCCCACCTGGTTCGACCCGGCCGAGACGCCGGGCATGATCACGCCCTTCCTGCTGATGTATGCGCTGCACGACGCCATGGTGAAGCCGATGCCCGGCAACGCGCCGGCGCCGTGCCTGGCGGAAGCCTGGAAGATGGCGCCGGACGGGCTCAGCTACGAATTCATCCTGCGCGCAGGGCGCGAAGTTCCACGACGGCGACGCCGGTGACCGCGGAGGACGTGAAGTTCTCCTTCGAGCGCTATCGCGGCACCTCGGCGGCGCTGACTGAAGGAGCGGCGTGGCGGCCGTGGAGACGCCGGATGCGCGGCAGCGTCCGCTTCGTGCTGAAGAAGCCGTGGCCGGATTTCCTGACCTTCTACAGTTCGCGCCACCGGAGCGGGCTGGATCGTGCCGAAGAAATACGTCGAGCAGGTCGGGCGAGGACGGCTTCAAGAAGGCGCCGGTCGGCGCCGGGCCCTACAAGTTCGTCTCCTTCACCCCGGGCGTGGAACTGGTGCTCGAGGCCTTCGAGGGCTACTGGCGCAAGACGCCCGCCGTGAAGCGGCTGGTCTTCAAGGTGGTCCCCGAAGAGGCGACGCGGCTGGCGGCGCTGAAGCGCGGCGAGGTCGATCATCGCCTACTCGATCCGCGGCGAGCTGGCCGAGGAACTGACGCAAGACGCCGGGACTCGACCCTCAAGCCGGTGGTGATCCAAGGCACGTTCTGGCTCTATTTCCCCGACCAGTGGGATCCGAAATCGCCGTGGCACGACCAGCGCGTGCGCGAGGCGGCGCGGCTGGCGATCGACTACAAGTCGATCTCCGAGGCGCTGACGCTCGGGCTATTCGCCGATCACCAACAGCATCATCCCCGACAGTTTCGACTTCTACTGGAAGGCGCCGGCGGCCGGTTTACAACCTGGCAAAGGCCAAGCAGCTGCTGGCCGAGGCGGGGTTCCGCAACGGCTTCGATGCCGGCGACTACTCCTGCGACTCGTCCTACGCCAATCTCGCCGAGGCGGTGCTCAACAACCTCCAGGAGGTCGGCATCCGCGTGAAGCTGCGTCCGCTGGAGCGCGCCGCCTTCTTCAGCGCCTACGGCGAGAAGAAGCTGAAGAACATCATCCAGGGCTCGTCCGGCGCGTTCGGCAACGCCGCGACGCGTCTCGAGGCGTTCGTCGGTCAAGGGCGGCGCCTACGCCTATGGCAGCTATCCCGAGATCGACGCGCTGTTCGCCGAGCAGGCGGCGGAGCTCGACGTGGCCAAGCGCACCACGATGCTGCACCGGATCCAGCAGATCGTGCATGAGCGCACGCATCTACGCGCCGATCTGGCAGCTCGCCTTCATCAATGGCCAGGGCAAGCGGGTCGGGCAGATCCGCGCTCGGCTTGATCCGGGGCCATGCCTATTCCGCACCGTACGAGGACGTGACGATCAAGGACAAAGTGACACGATAGCGCCGCCAACCGCGGCGGCCAGGACCCGCCGGCAACAGGGAGTAACCGCATGCGCTCGTCTCGACGCGACCATGACGATCCCATCACCAAGCGTACCGCGCGCGCGCGACGCGCCGCGAGCTGCTGGGCCTCACGGCACTCGGCGTCCTGGCCGCCGGCACCAAAGCCGGCCTGGGCGGCGGACGGCCAGCTCGTCTATGCCTCGCATATCTCGCTCGCGCCGACCTGGTTCGATCCGGCGGAAACGCCGGGCATCGTCACCCCCTTCATGCTGCTCTACGCCCTGCATGACGGGCTGGTGAAGCCGATGCCGGGCAATCCGGCCGAACCGTGCCTGGCGGAATCCTACAGCCGCCTCCGCCGACGGGCTGAGCCACAGCTTCGTGCTGCGCGCCGGCGCCACGTTCCACAACGGCGCGCCGGTGACGGCGGAGGACGTGAAATTCTCCTTCGAGCGCTATCGCGGCAACGCCGCGCGCTTCATCAAGGAGAAGGTGGCGGCGGTGGAAACGCCCGATCCGCGGCGCGTCGTCTTCCGTCTGCACCAGCCCTGGCCCGATTTCCTGCATCTACTATTCCAGCGTCACCGGCGCGGGCTGGATCGTGCCGAAGAAATACGTCGAGGCGTCGGCGAGGACGGCTTCAAGAAGGAGCCCGATCGGCGCGGGGCCGTACAAGTTCGTCTCTTTCACGCCCGGGCGTCGAGCTGGTGATGGAGGCGTTCGACGGCTACTGGCGCAAGGTGCCCACCGTGAAGCAGCTGGTCTGGAAGGTGATTCCCGACGAGACCACGCGGCTCGCGGCGCTGAAGCGCGGCGAGGTCGATCTCGCCTACTCGATCCGCGGCGAGCTGGCCGAGGAACTGCAGCGCACGCCGGGGCTGGAGCTGAAGCCGGTGGTGATCAACTCGCCGTTCTGGATCTATTTCGCCGACCAGTGGGATCCGAAATCGCCCTGGCACGACGCGCGGGTGCGCAAGGCCGTGACCCTGGCGCTCGATCGCGAGGGCATCAACCAGGCGCTGACGCTCGGCCATTCGCTGCTCACCGGCAGCATCGTGCCGAAGGACTACGACGTTTACTGGCAGCCGCCGAAGATCCGCACGATCCGGCGGCCGCGCGCCGGCTGCTGGCGGAAGCGGGCTTCACAAGGCGGCTTCGATGCCGGCGAGTATTACTGCGACTCCTCCTACGCCAACCTCGCCGAGGCGGCGCTGAACAGCCTGGAGGAGGTCGGCATCCGCGTGAAGCTGCGCCCGATCGAGCGGGCCGCCTTCACCAAGGGATATGCCGAGAAGAAATATCGCAACATCATCCAGGGCGGCAGCGGCGCGTTCGGCAACGCGGCCACACGGATGGAGACCTTCGTCGTCAAGGGCGGCGCCTATGTCTACGGCAGCTACCCCGACATCGACGAGCTGTTCGCCCAGCAGGCGGCGGAAACCGATCGCGCCAAACGCGCGCCGATCCTGCAGCGCATGCAGCAGCTGGTGCATGAGCGCACGGTGTACGCGCCGCTGTGGCAGCTCGCCTTCCTCAACGGCCAGGGCCCGCGGGTCGACAGATCGGCCTTCGGCCTGATCAGCGGGCATCCGTATTCCGCGCCCTACGAAGACGTTCGCCTGAAAAGCGGCGCATAGCAGGGAGACAGCGGCCATGGTTTCGCTCCTCTCTCCAGCACCACGCGCCGCGGCGTTCTCCGGTCTTTCCGTGGCTGCCATGATCGGCGCTCGCGCCGCGCGCGGCCAGCGCGGCACCGGACGGGCGAGCTGCGCATCGGCTCGCATGTCTCCCTGGCGCCGACCTGGTTCGATCCGGCGGAGACCTCCGGCATCATCACGCCCTTCATGCTGCTGTACGCCATGCACGACGCGATGATGAAGGCGATGCCAGACAACCCGATGGCGCCCTGCCTCGCCGAATCCTGGACCATGGCGCCCGATGGGCTGAGCTATGCCTTCACGCTGCGCAAGGGCGTGCTGTTCCACAACGGCGAGGCGCTGACGGCGGAGGACGTGAAATTCTCCCTCGAGCGCTATCGCGGCGCCGCGAACAAGACGCTGAAGGAGCGCGTGGCGGGCGTCGACATCCACGATCCGCACCGCCTGACGATCCGCTCGAACGAGCCGTGGCCGGATTTCCTGACCTTCTATGCCGGCGCCACCGGCGCGGGCTGGATCGTGCCCAAGAAATACGTCCAGCAGGTCGGCGAGGACGGTTTCAAGAAGGCGCCGATCGGCGCGGGGCCGTACAAGTTCGTCGTCGTTCACGCCCGGCGTCGAGCTGGTGTGCGAGGCGTTCGAGGGTTACTGGCGCAAGGCGCCGGCCATCAAGCGGCTGGTCTTCAAGGTGATCCCCGACGAAGCGACGCGGCTGGCGGCCTTGCAGCGCGGCGAGATCGACATCGCCTATTCGATCCGCGGCGAGCTGGCCGACGAGCTGACGCGCACGCCCGGCCTCGCGATCAAGCCGGCGGTGGGATCGGCGCCGTTCTGGCTCTACTTCCCGAACAGTGGGATCCGCAGTCGCCGTGGCACGATCGGCGCGTGCGCCTGGCGGCCAACCTCGCGCTGGACCGCAAGACGATCAACCAGGCGCTGACGCTCGGCTACTCGCGCCTGACGGGCAGCATCTTCCCGGAGAATTTCGACTTCTACTGGCAGCCGCCGGAGCCGGTGTACGATCCGGGGCGCGCCCGCAAGCTCCTGGCCGAGGCCGGGCACGCGCGGGGCTTCGATGCCGGGGATTATTACTGCGATGCCTCCTACGCCAATATCGGCGAGGTCGTGCTGAACAACCTGCGGGAAGTCGGCATCCGGGTGAAGCTGCGGCCGCTGGAACGCGCCGCCTTCTTCAAGGCCTACTCGGAGAAGAAGCTGAAGAACATCGTGCAGGGCGCCTCCGGCGCCTTCGGCAACTGCGCGACGCGCGCCGAGGCCTTCGTGGTGAAAGGCGGCGCCTATGCCTACGGCAGCTATCCCGACATCGACGCGCTGTTCGCCGAGCAGGCCGTGCAGATGGACCGCGCCAAGCGCGAGGCGATCCTGCAGCGCCTGCAGCAGCTGGTGCACGACAAGGCGATCTATGCGCCGATCTGGCAGCTCGCCTTCATCTCCGGCGTCGGACCGAAGGTCGGGCAATCGGGCTTCCGGGCTGATCAAGGGCTTTGTCTACACGGCGCCCTATGAAGATCTCACCCTCAAGGGCAAGGCCGTAGGGAGCCGCCTGTCATGAAACAGTACATCCTTCGCCGTCGTCGGCTATTCCCTGCTGTCGCTGTTCCTGCTGTCGCTGGTGATCTTCCTGTTCGTGCGCGTGACCGGCGACCCGGTGAGCCTGCTGGTCGAACCCGGCGCCAGCCCGGAGGACATCGAGAACATGCGCCGCCAGTTCGGTCTCGATCGACCGCTGTGGGAGCAGTACGGGCATTTCATGGCGAGCCTCGCCGACCGGCGATCTCGGCCAGTCCTTCTACTATCGCACGCCGGTGCTGGAGCTCTATTTCCAGCGCCTGCCCAATTCGCTGCTCCTGGCGGCGGTGGCGATGGCGCTTGTCGCTGCTGATCGGCATCCCGAGCGGCATCCTGGCCGCCGTGCGGGTCGACGGGTTCTGGGACAGCGCCGGCAAGATCTTCGCGCTGCTCGGCCTGTCGCTGCCGTCCTTCTGGGTCAGGCTGGTGCTGATCCTGTTCTTCTCCGGTCTACCTCGGCTGGCTGCCGTCGTCCGGTTCCGGCACGCCGCTGCATCTGCTGATGCCGGCCTTCACGCTCGGCTGGTATTTCGCCGCCGCGCACATGCGGCTCACGCGGTCCTCCATGCTCGAGGTGCTGGGCTCCGAATACATCAAGCTGGCGCGGCTCAAGGGGCTGCCGGAGGCCCTGGTGATCGGCAAGCACGCGCTCAAGAACGCGCTGATCCCGGTGATCACGCTGGCCGGCATCAATCTCGTCGTGATGATCAATGTCGCGGTGGTGGTCGAGACGGTGTTCGCCTGGCCCGGCATCGGCCGGCTGCTCTACGAGGGCATCACCTTCCGCGACTTCCCATCGTGCAGGGCGTGGTGATCATCGGCGGCGCCATGATCGTGCTGGTCAACCTGCTCGTCGACATCCTCTACGCGCTGATCGATCCCCGCATCCGTTTGGAAAGCTGACGGCCATGACTGTCACCACGCCTCCCATCGCCGCCGCCACCGACACCGTCGCGCCGCCCACCGCCTTCTGGCGGCTGAAAGGGTTTCCGCTGATCCCGGTGCTGATCCTGCTGTTCATCGCCTTCGTCGCCGTCTTCGCCGACGTGCTGGCGCCGCACGATCCGCAGATCGGCAGCCTGGCGCGCCGCTTCCGCCCGCCCTTCTGGCAGGACAGGCGGCAGCATGACCTACCTGCTGGGCACCGACCATGTCGGGCGCGATGTGCTGTCGCGGCTGATCTTCGGGGCCCGCGTGTCGATGATCGTCGGCATCACCGCCGTGCTGGTCGCCGGCGGGATCGGCACCCTGCTCGGCATCGTTTCCGGCTACCTCGGCGGCTGGGCCGACCAGGTGGTCATGCGCATGACCGACACCTGGCTGGCGCTTGCCGGCGCTCACCTTCGCCATCTTCCTCGCCGCCATCGTCGGTCCCAGCGAGCTCAACATCATCATCATCCTGGGCCTCGTCTACTGGACCCGTTACGCCCGCGTCATCCGCGGCGAGGTGCTGTCGCTGAAGCAGCGCGAGTTCGTGCGCCTCGCCATCGTCGCCGGGTGCTCCAGTCGCGTCATCATGTGGCGCCACATCCTGCCCAACGTCATCAACTCCGCCGTCGTGCTGGCCACGCTCATGCTCGGCGTGGTGATCGTCACCGAGGCCTCGCTGTCCTTCCTCGGCGTCGGCGTGCCGCCGCCCAAGCCCGCCTGGGGGCTGATGATGGCGGACGGCAAGAAGGGGCTGATGGTGGGCTACTGGTGGCTCACAGTGCTGCCCGGCATCTGCATCATGCTCATGGTGCTGTCGGCCAATCTGCTCGGCGACTGGCTGCGCGTGAAGCTCGACCCGCAACTGCGCCAGCTGTGAAGGCCGTCATGTCGTCAGAACCGTTGCTGTCGCTCGAGAATCTCTCCGCCCACTACGTCTCCCAGCAGGGCACCCGCGTGGTGCGCGCCGTGGACGACGTGACGCTCAGCCTGAGCGCCGGAGGCACGCTCGGCATCGTCGGCGAGATCGGGCTCGGGCAAGAGCACGCTCGCGCTCACCATCCTGCGCCTGCTGCCGCCGGCGGCGCGCATCGTCAGCGGGCGGATGATGTTCGAGGGCGAGAACCTGCTCGACAAGTCGGATAGCGAGATGCGCCGCGTGCGCGGCAAGCGCATCGCCATGATCCTGCAGGACCCGATGGCCTCGCTCAATCCGCTGTTTTCCATCGGCAACCAGGTCGGCGAACCGCTCCGCGTGCACGAAGGCGCAAGCCGTGCCAGCGCCTGGCAACGCGCGGTGGCCTTGCTCAAGTCCGTCCGCATCGCATCGCCGGCAGACCCGCGTGACGCAGTTTCCCCACGAAATGTCGGGCGGCATGCGCCAGCGCATCGTCGGCGCCATCGGCATTTCCTGCGAACCGCGCCTGCTGATCGCCGACGAGCCGACCACCAGCCTCGATCTCACCATCCAGGCGCAATACCTCGACCTGCTGCGCGACCTGCAACGCGAGCATGGCCTGGCGCTGATCTTCATCACCCACAATCTCGGCATCGTCGCCAAGATGTGCGACCAGCTCGCCGTGATGTATGCCGGGCGGGTCGTCGAGCAGGGACCGGTGTCGCGCATCTTCAACGCGCCGGCCCATCCCTACACCAGGGCGCTGCTCGGCTCGATCCCGCGCATGACGGACAACCGCGAGCATCTCACCGCCATCGAGGGCCAGCCGCCCGATCTCGCCTCCCTGCCGCCCGGCTGCTCCTTCGCGCCGCGCTGCCCGATGGCGTTCGCCCGCTGCCGGGCCGAGGCGCCGCCGGAATTTGCCGTCGACGAGGGCCGCACGGCGCGCTGCTGGCTGGCCGCACCCGGTGCGCGAAGCGGCAGGCCGAGATGAAGAGGAGCAACGTGGCATGACCGCCGTTCTGCAAGCCGCCAGTCTCAGCAAGCATTTTCCGCGCGGCGCGGCATCTTCGGCGCCGATCGCGGCGTCGTGCGCGCGGTCGACGGCATCACCTTTTCCATCGAGGGCGGCAAGACGCTCGGTGTGGTGGGTGAGTCCGGCTGCGGCAAGACCACCACGGCGAAGCTCGTGCTCGGGCTGGAAGAGCCCACCGACGGCGCCATTCTCTTCGAGGGACGCGATCTCAGCGGGCTGGATGGGGCCAGGCCGCCGCCACTACCGCAAATCCGTGCAGGCGGTGTTCCAGGACCCGTTCGCCTCGCTCAACCCGCGCATGCGCATCAGCGCCATCATCGCCGAGCCGCTGATCACCAACGAGACGACCGATCCCGCCGAGGTCCGCCGCCGCATGCTGGAGCTGCTCGACCTGGTCGGCCTGCCGGAACGCTCGGCCGATCTCTTCCCGCACGAATTCTCCGGCGGCCAGCGCCAGCGCATCGCCATTGCCCGGGCGCTGGTCCTGTCGCCCCGGCTGGTGGTGCTGGACGAGCCGGTCTCGGCGCTCGATGTCTCGATCCGCGCCCAGATCCTCAACCTGCTGCGCGATCTGCAGGCGCGGCTCGGCCTCTCCTACCTCTTCATCGCCCACGACCTCGCCGCCGTCGCCCACATGAGCCACGAGATCGTGGTCATGTACCTGGGAAAAATCGTCGAAAGCGGCGACGCCCGCACGCTCGCCCACAATGCGCTGCATCCCTACACCAAGGCTCTGTTCTCCGCCGCCCTGCCGAGCCATCCGGATGAGCGGCGCGAGGAAGTGGTGGTGCAGGGCGAGGTGCCGAGCCCGCTCAACCCGCCGTCCGGCTGCCACTTCCATCCGCGCTGCCCGCACGCCATGCCGCGCTGCGCGGCTGGAGGTGCCGACGCTGGCCCGGGTCGGAAGGCCGCATGGTCGCCTGCCATCTCTACAGCTAGCGGTTTTAAGCGCGCGGCACGTCGCCTTGCAGCATGACGCGATAGAGATAGCGCGTCTGCGCCATGTCGTAATCGCCGTTCGCCTTGTGCAGCAGGCAGCGGTTGTCCCACATCACGAGGTCGCCCGGCTTCCAGCAATGGCGATACTGGAAGCGTTCGGCCGTGGCATGTTCGAGCAGTTCGTCGAAGAAGCGGCAAGGCCTCCTTGTGGTCCATGCCGAGGATGCCTTCGATGCGGATCGGGTTGATGTAGATCGACTTGCGGCCGTTGTCCGGATGTGTCCGGACGACGGGATGGAGAACCGCGTTCGGCACGCGCTCCTTGTTGGCGTCCGACAGCGCCATCAGTTTTCGCGCGCTGTGGCTGCTTTGGTAGACATGGATGGCGATCAGATCGGCGATCCGCTCCTGCAGCGCGGCGGGTAGCGCCGACGTAGGCAGCGGCCATGTTGGCGAACTGCGTGTCGCCGCCGCGGTTCCGGCAAGGTGACGGCGTGCAGGACCGTCGCCTTGGGCGGTCGCGTGTCATTGGAGTGGTCGGTGTGCCAGCCTTCGCCGGGGATGTAACGACGGCCGTCCGGAAAGCGATCCTGGTTGGAGAGGTAATGGATCTGCGGACACTCCGGGATCGCGAATCGGGTGTTGTGCTGCTGGAAAACGCGGCCGAACAGCTCGACCGCCTCGAGCACCTGTTGCGGTGCGAGCGACTGCTCGCGGACGACCAGGACACTGTGCTCGACGAAGGCGCCGTTCAGGGCGTCCCTGGCCTCGCGCGTGACGGGACGCGCAAGGTCGATGCCGCGAACCTCGGCGCCGGTGTGGTCGGACATCGGCCTGATTTCCATTGCCGGCTCCTTCCCGATCCTTGCATAGCGAAGTCGACGATACTTTTCCGCGCCAATGGGCGCCAAGAAAAAGGCGCCTTTCGGCTCCGGCAAAACGTCGCTTTCACCGGGAGAAATGGTGCCCAGGGGCAGCCTGAAATAAGTGCGACAAGTCAAAGGGTTACGGCGCGAGAGGCCAGAAACGTAAAGGGCCCTCACCCTCGCCATCTGGGCCACCCGCCACTCCATCGTTCCGGGAAAACCGCGAGCCGAACAGCGTCCATGGCCAAGCTATCAGCATCTCAGTAGGACAGTAATCGCGCGCTCGTCTTCGCATAAGCTGGCTTCATGGTCTGGAGAAGATCCATGATCTGGAAAGCACGGATTCTGTGTGTCACTGTGGCGCACGAACGAACCGGAGGTGCACCATGAGCCCACTCGAGGTCGCCGAGAACACCGTCGCGGCGAGCACGGAGAGAGCTTCGTCGGCCTATGTGCCGACGCTCCAGCGCACGGAAGGGCAGCCGCCGCCCATCGCCGCGAACGGCGGCCTGTCCTACATGTCGTTCGACCGCGACGGCGATGCGGGAACCGCCAAGGCGCTCGAGGACGCGCTCACCGAGATCGCCGGCGGCGAGAGCCAGCGCGTCATCGACATGATCGACAACGCGCCTCCCGGCCCGATCAAGACCCGGTGGGGCCTCGCCTTCCGCGACTACGACGAGTGCGTGAAGTACATCCGCGAGTCGAACAGCATCAAAGCCCCGGAAGGCGGACTGGCGCTGCCGCTGGCCTATACCGTCTACGAGCGGCCGAGCTATTCCATCGTTCCGTCCAACGCTCATCTGGCGGGACCCGGCGCGCGCCGACGTAGCGGCGATCCTGCGCAAGAACGAGGAGGACAACCGGCGGCGGAACCTCTATTTCCCGCAGGTGATGCGCGACGCGCGGCGCATCGGCGAGTACTACCCGGGCCTCTCGCCCAACAGCCCCGAATGCATGGACCGGCTCGGCGTCTCGCTGGCGCACCTCGAGTCCAAGTGCTCGAACTTCTACGATGCGGCCGAGGTGGAGCGCGTGTTCTACCCGGAGATCGAGAAGCTCCTCCTCGAGTTCTTCCCGGACGCGACCGACGCGCTGGTCTACAACCACGACGTCTTCGACAAGGACTACACGGGCGACCGCACGGAAGACCAGGACAGCAAGAACCCGGGTGTGAACGCCCGTTACGCCAACCTCGTGCACAACGACCTGAACGACAACAGCGGCCGCGTGCGCTGCCGCGAGCTGCTCACCAAGAACCTGCGGAACTTCGGGCGCACGCAGCACTACACGGAGGAAGAGGCCGACGCGAAGATGTCGCGGCGGTTCGTGTCGATCAACCTCGCCAAGCCGATGGAGACGGTCGAGCAGTTCCCCTTCGTGCTCTGCGCCTGGCCCTCCTTCGCCGACCAGCCGTACATCACCAACTACCGGATCTACGACGACCGCGTCGGCGAGACCACCCGCTTCACCTACCGTCCCGACCACGAGTGGTACTGGTTTCCCCGGCAGAAGCCGACCGAGGTCTCGATGCTCAAGTGCTACGACTCGGTGACCGACGGCTCCGTCTCGCGCTGGTCTTTCCATACCGCCTGCATCGACCCGACCGCGCCCGCCGATGCCCGCTGCCGCAAGAACGTCGTCGTTCGGGCCTTTGTCTTCTTCTAGTCCAGCCCGGTCACGGGCTGGCGATGTCCCGACGGGAGGAAGGATGTCATGCCGCGGCATTTCGGGATCCTGGTCCCCTCTACCAACACCACGGGCGAGATCGAGTACTGCCGCTTGCCCGCGGAGCTGCAGGTGCACACGGGCCGGCTCGGCAAGGGCGGCAACACGCCGTTCTCGCCGAGCCTGGATGCCGACGTGGCCTATCAGGCGAAGCTGCTCGGCGAGGCGCGGGTCGAGGTGATCGCGCTGGCGCAAACCTCGGCGAGCCTGTTCACCGACGACTACGATGCGGTGACGGTGAAGCGGATGACCGAGGCGTCGGGCGTGCCGTCGCTTGACCTCCGCCCAGGCGATCGGCCGGGCGCTGAAGGCCCTCAAGGCGTCGAGGGTCGCCATGGCGACGCCCTATTCGGAAGAGGTGATCGGACGGGCCCGGCGCTACTATGAGACGAAGTACGGCATCGCCGTGGTCGCCTCGGAAAGCCTGGGCGCTGCCAATGCCTACGCCATCGGCAAGATGGACGCCGGCATGGCCGAGGCGGCGTTTCGCCGGATCGATCGGCCGGATATCGACGCGCTGGTGGTGCCGGGCGGCAACTTCCCGACCATGGACTGGATTGCCGCCTGGGAGCGCCAGTTCGGCAAGCCGGTGATCACCACCAATCAGGCGGCGCTGTGGGCGGTGCTGCAGACCATGAAGTTCGACACGCCTCTCCCCGGCAAGGGTCGGCTGCTCGAACAGCTGCCCGCGGGCTGACGCGTTCGTCCGTCAAGATTCTGAAGGGGAAAACACCATGGGTCAGGGTTCCGGCATTCGCGAGGTTGCCTGGGTCGATATCGCCGGCGGCGGCCAGGTCGTCCTGGACGGCAACTACGCCTATGTCGGGCACATGCAGCCGCCGCACGGGACTTCGGTCCTGGACGTAGCAGATCCGGCAGATCCAAGGGTCGTCGCTTCGATCGACATTCCGCCGGGGCTGCATTCCCACAAGGTACGCGTGGCGAACGACATCATGGTGGTGAACCGCGAGCGTACGCGGGGCGACAAGCCGGCTGGTGATTTCGTCGGGCTGCGCATCTTCGACGTCAGCCGACCGGGCAATCCGCGCGACATCTGCCATTGGCAGTGCGCCGGGACGGGTGTGCACCGTTTCACCTTCGATGGCCGCTACGCCTACATTTCCACCGAGCAAGAGGGCTATGTCGGCACCATCGTCATGATCCTCGACCTGAAGGATCCGACCAGGCCGGAAGAGGTCGGCCGCTGGTGGATGGAAGGGCAGTGGACCGCCGGCGGCGAAACACCGAGCTGGAAGGCGAAGAACCACCGCTGCCACCATCCGATCCGGCGCGGCGATCGCCTGTATGTCAGCTACTGGTACGGCGGCGGCGTCATCCTCGACATCAGCGACATGACCAAGCCGAAGCTGATCTCCCACCTCGACTGGAGTCCGCCGTTCGGCTGGCCCACGCACAGCCTGGTTCCGATCGATGTGCCGATCGCCGGCCATCGCTGGATGCTGGTCGCGGACGAGCATGTGCAGCCCCTGGATCCCAAGCTCTCGCCGGAGCTGCCGGCGGCGCTTTGGATGGTGAACATCACCGACGAGACCCGGCCGGTACCGGTCAGCTGTTTCCAGCTGCCGGAATTGGTCGGGATCGAGACGCCCTTGATGACGGCGTGCCATCAGCCCGTCGAAACCATCGTCGGCAACGAGGTTCCCGCCGCCTGGTTCGCCAACGGGCTCAGGGTGATCGATATCGCCAATCCCCTGTCGATGAAGCAGGCCGCCTGGTGGATGCCGGACGTGCCGGCGGGGGCCCAGCGCGTCTGCAGCAACGACGTCTACGTCGACCATCGAGGCTTGATCTACCTGATCGATCGCAACCGGGGCCTGTCGATCCTCGAGCGCGTGTAAGGGCCGCGAAGCATAGGCGGGAATCCGATGAAAGAATTCTCCGGCAGGATTGCTGTCGTCACCGGTGGCGGCTCGGGAATGGGACGCGAGCTGGTACGCCTGCTGGTGGCCGAGGGCTGTCACGTCGCCATGTGCGACGTCTCGATGCACGGCATGGCGGAGACGCGACGACAGTGCGAGGCCACGGGGCTGCCGCAAGGCCTGCGCGTCACCTCGCATCTCGCCGACGTGTCCAACGAAGCTGACGTGATGCGCTTTCGCGACGAAGCCGCAAACCAGCACGCGACCGACCGTATCCATCTGCTGTTCAACAATGCCGGGATCGGCGGCGGTGGCAGCATGGTCGCGAACAGCCGGGACGAGTGGGAGCGCACCTTCAACATCTGCTGGGGCGGCGTCTACCTCGCCACCCGCGCTTTCCTGCCCCTGCTGCAGGCGGCGGACGAAGCGCATATCGTCAACACCAGCAGCATGAACGGCTTCTGGGCCTCGGTCGGCCCCGGCGCGCCGCACACTGCCTATTCGGCGGCGAAGTTCGCGGTGAAAGGATTCAGCGAGGCCCTGATGACCGATCTCCGGCTGAATGCACCGCACATCAAGGTCTCGGTCGTCATGCCCGGACATATTGGCACCGGCTTTCGCACCAACTCGCTCAAGGTCCAGACCAGCAACGATTCGGATGAACTGGATGCCCGGCAGATCGCCCAGGCACGGGCGCGGCTCACCTCGATGGGCAAGGACGCGTCGGCGCTGTCGGATGAGGAGATCAAAGCCATGCTCGCAGAACGCGCCCGGCGTCTTTCTGGCGGATGCGCCGACCAGCGCGGCCGAGGCGGCGACGATCATCCTGGAAGGGGTCAAGGCGGACAGGTGGCGCATCCTGGTCGGATCGGACGCCCACCTGATGGACCGGATGGTGCGCGACGACCCCGAGCACGCCTACGAGGAGCAGTTCTTCGCCCGCTTCGCTGCCGCGGCAGGCTGGCATCCGGGACGCTGAGGCCGTTGCTCGATCGCCCGCGCGAAGAAAGACTTTGTGCTCCGGAAGCTGCCGGTGAACAATCAATGCGGCACGCCAATCGAATCAGAGGCCTCTGTTGAAGCTCGGTATCGTCTCCGACCTGCATTGCAACATCGATGGCCTCGATCGGGCCCTGGAGACCATGGGCCCAATCGATGCGCTGCTGTGTCTCGGCGACAGCATCTACGAGTATAGCTTCTCGAACGCGGTGATCGGCCGGCTGCGCGAGCTCGACGCGCTCACCATCCTGGGCAATCACGAGGAGGTCTTCCTCGGCGCGGCCGGCGTGCGGGCGCGTTCCCGGGCGGACATCGACCGGCCATTGCTCGGCTGGCTCGCCGAGCAGCCCCATCGGCGCGAGTTGCGGATCGACGGCAAGCGCATCCTGATGGTGCACTCGACGCCGTGGGAGCCGCGCGGCAGCTATGTGCTGCCCACCAGCTCCGAGCTGCAACGCTTTGGCGAGGCCGACGCCGATATCGTGCTCTACGGCCATACGCACCGGCAGGTCGTCCGTCGCGTCGGTCGGGTGCTGGTGGTCAATCCCGGCTCGGCCGGTGAGGCCCGCGACCCGCGCAATGGCCGGCAGTTGAGCTGCGCCGTGCTGGACACGGTGACGGAGGAGGTCGTGGTGCGCGATTTCCCGGCGCTGCCCGTCCGTCGACAGCCCGAGCGCGGATAGCCTATATGACCGGGGCGCACGTGGCGCTTGGGCATCACTTGAAATGGCATGCCCGCGTCGGTGGGCAGTCGCCATCACGAGCGCAGCGAGCGCCTGAAGCACGCCGCGGTCAACGCCAGTGCCCAGCTGTAGCCGTCCGGATCCCAGCCATCCGACGCGGTGCGCGGCCAAAGATCGAGGATCCAGCCGATCGCCGCCTGGACCAGGAACGCACCACCAAGCGTCAGCGTGTTCACGGCAGTCGAGACCCGCCCGGTCTGCTCGGGCGGAAACATCTGGCACATCACAACATAGCCCACCGGTCCGGCCGTACCGAACACCGCGATCGCAAGCCAAAGCACGAGCACGACCGAGGGTTGGCTCGGCTGCAGCATGAGGCCGGCCTGCAGCAGCACCAGGCCTACAAGGCACACGATCGGAACGAGAAAAGGCGGCAAGCCGGCCGCGTTCGCCCGGCTGGCGGCGCTGCCGGTCAGCACGCTGCCCACGACCATCGCGAAGGTGTAGAGGAACAGCACGCCGGCTCGGGCCGGTCCGTCCATGCCGGCCACGTCCCGCAGCCAGGGGCCTGCCCAAAGGCCCAGGTAGGCAAAGTTGAACATCGAAAGCGTCGCAACCGCCGGACCGAACCGCCAGAAGGTCCGCGAGGCGAGAATGCGACCGCTCAATGCAATGTCGCCACGCAGGGTTCGCGCCGGGCCAGGGACGCGCGGCTTGTCGCGGCACCGACAGGAAAATCCAGGTCGCGACCGCCAAGCGCCAGCAGGCACAGAACCCAGAATACGCCCCGCCAGCCGAACGCGGGCAGCATTGCCTGGACGGGTGACGTCGTGAGCGCGCTGCCGAGCGCGCCGATCGCCGTCGCGATGCCGGTCACGTACGCGACCCGGCCGCGTTCGAACCAATCGGCGTGCGCCTTGATCACCGCCATCAGGCCGGCCGAAATCCCGATGCCGAGGACGATCCGCGCCGCGGCGAGGCCCGGCAAAGCCCGGCGACAGCGCGAAGATCGCGAAGCCGATCGCCGCGAGCAACATCAGCACGGCCTGCACGCGTCGCGCGCCAAACGCATCGAGCGCGACGCCCAGCGGCAGTTGCGCGGCCGCATAGGCAGCGAACAGGCAGGCTGCCAGCACGCCCAGCTCGATTGCGGACAGGCCGAGCTCGACGGCGAGCACGGGACCGACAATCGCCATCACCGTGCGCGCAGCCTGGTTCATGACGTTTGCCGCGGCCAGCGGAAAGGTCACCTGGACCAGCATCCGGGAGAACACTCCGGGCTTCAGGCGAGCCTCGACAGCACGCCGTCGCGGAAGCGATGCATGTTGTCGATCGTGCCCTGCAGGGTCTGCGCCTCGCCATAGCCGAACAGCCGCACATCGACCGAGGTGACGCCGAGGTCCTGAAGCCGCCTGATATCCCCGACCCAGTCGGGTCGCCGCCGGTGAACAGTTCGGCCTCGCCCTCGATGCTCGCCGCGTGGACGCACGCCTGGGCCGGAGAGGACCCGATAGGCCAGTGTGATCTCCTTCGGATCGCGGCCGCCGCGCTGGCAGAACCCGTGGAAGCGTTCCAGCCCCTGCCTGAAGGTCGAGACCGTGTTCATCGGGTGCTGCGGGTTCGTGCCGACCGGATACCAGCCGTGGGCATAGCGGACGGTGCGACGGAGCGCCGGCGCACTTTCCCCGCCCACCCAGATCAGGAATCGGCTTCTGCACCGGCTTGGGCGTGAAGACCACATCGTCGAAGCTCACATACTTGCCGTCGAATTTCGGCGCCTCGGCGGACCAGAGTTCCTGGCACGCTGCCATCCATTCGTCGGTCACGTTGCCGCGATCGTCGAACGGGGCGGCGCCGATCGCCTCGAACTCTTCGCGGCACCAGCCGACACCGATGCCCAGCGTCAGGCGGCCCTTGGAGAGGTAGTCGATGGTGGACAGCACCTTGGCGGTCAGCACGGCCGGGCGGTGCGGCACCACCATGACCGAAAGGACGAAGCGAAGCTTCTTCGTCAGCCCGGCGACATAGGCCGTGGTCGTCAGCTGCTCGAGCCACGCGGCCGAGGCGCCCGCCGGGAACTCGCCGGTCCCGGTATAGAGGATACTTCGACTGCAGATTGCGTGGCACCATGATGTGGTCGCTGATCGTGACGTAGTCGAAGCCCAGCGCCTCCCCTTCCGTGACGATCCGGACCAGGCTGTCCGGCTCGATCAGCGGACCCGTGGTGGGCGCATTGAAGCCGATCTGCATGACGTTCTCTCCTGCGGGGCGAAAAGCCGGTGTCAGCACTCATACCGAAACGATACTCATCAACCATTGAGGTCGACGCGGCGGCGCGCCACAGCATCGCTCCGTCGATCGCGAGGCCCAGCCCTGCTCCATCCGGCACGACCAGGCATCCGCCGTCCGGCTCTCGGCGCGTTGACGAACGTGTCGGCGGCGTCTCGACCAGCCGTCGGCCAGCTCCGCCGGCTTGGTCGCGCATGCGGTCGCGAGCACATGCAGATTGGCGGCGTTGCCGATCGACGGGCTGCGTCTGGTGGGAACGAACTCGACGCCATGGGCGTGGCAGAGAGCGGCGCATTGCATCAGGCCGGTCACGCCGCCCATTTTCACGATGTCCGGCTGAACCATGCGGACGCCGCTTTCGATCAGCGCCGCCACCGACTGCAGCGTGTACGACTGCTCGCCGGCCGACACCGTGATGTCGAGCCGCTGCGCGACCTCGCCCATCGCCTTGGCATGGTAGTACTCGACGGGCTCCTCGAACCAGCAGGTAGCCGAGATCCTCGAGCACCCGCCCGACCCTGATCGCGGCGCCGACCGAATAGCGCGATTGTTGGCGTCGAACGCCAACGGGAAGTCGTCGCCCACCAGCTTGCGCACGGCCCCGCCTTGGCGATGTCGCCGGCGATGTCGCGATCGATCTCCCCGCGCGCGCCGTCCCAGCGGATCTTGATCGCCGACGGCTGTTCCGGCCTTGAGCCTGCGCCTCGACCGCCTTCACCACGCCATCGACGTCCCGGGCGCCGTTGTTGCCGATCGAAGCAATACGTAACTGAACGAAGTACAAC
>ERZ1370068.11381-scaffold-11343_pt1 | contig 53505 bp, 102 predicted proteins | sample MGYA00561227_ERZ1370068 | MGnify/ENA primary metagenome ERZ1370068 (study PRJEB38410, sample SAMEA6850437) | metagenome | study: Metagenomic assessment of the ecological functions of the soil: analysis of the soil microbiota associated with the... | reverse complement strand
ATTCGGCAATCACGGCCACTTCCGGACAAGATGCCTTGCGAATGCTCTCGCAAGGAACTCGAGTTGACCTGAACGCACCGTGAACGGCATTTGGCACTCGTCTGGCAGATCGTTTCGGAAGGTAAGACGATCGGCTATGCGTCTACTTGCGCCGACTTGCGAGAGATCAATCAGCGATTCAATCGTTACGCCCTGATCGCATTCGGCGTACTGGTCATTTCTGGTGGCAGCCATTCCGTGTCCTCGCGGTTCGCAAGTCGGTCGCTAAGCTGATCGTAGAACTCGCCGAAACTGCGCAAAGCAAGTAACTCGGGACAAAGACTACAGCATCCGGATGCCGCAGATGCGGCAGAAAGACTGAGCCTGCCGTTCTGGTTGATCTTTCAACGAGATGCTAAAGGAATTGCAGAAGTCGCACGACGAACTGGAGCAACGCGTCCAGGAGCGCACACGAGAACTTCTGGCCGCCAAACTGAGAGCGGAAGTGTTTTCCTATAGCGTCTCTCACGATCTGCGTGGCCCGCTGATACCTGAACGGCTTCGCCTATCTGTTGCTGAAGCAATATGGCCCGAAGCTCGACGATCAGGCCCGCGAGTTCATCGAGCATATCCCGCTCGGAGCGCCCGGCGGCATGACGGGACCTGACCGTGATGACCTGTTAAATCTTTCACAGCGCCACCACCAGCGCGATGCGCACTGACAATGTGGACCTGGCAGCCATGGCGCGCGCAACTATGGACGAGCTGCGCCGCACGGAGCCCGACCGGAAAGTGGACTTTATCGCCCCCGAACATGCGGAGCAGCAGTCGGAGATCGGCATCTTCTGCGCATCGTGATTGAAAACCTCTTGCGGAATGCGTGGAAGTACATCGTCGCATCATCCGAGCGCTCGAATTGAGTTTGGCCGATACCGAAGATGCCGGACGAACGCTCTACTTTGTCAGGATGACGGAAGTGGCTTCGATGCAAAGTCAGCAAACCGGCTCTTCGCCAGTTCCAGCGGCTGCACTCGACCGATGAATTCCCGGAAACGGCATTGGCCTTGCCACGGTCAAGCGGATCATACAACGGCATGGCGGAGAGGTCTGGGCCGAGGGCGAAGTCGAGAAGGGCTCTTCCTTTTATTTCACGTTGGGGACAGGCAAAACAATTCGTCCCAGCTCTCTGAACTAAGAATCAGCTGGGGCTCGCCCAGCAATGGGACTGCTTTGCAGTTTATTCGCGCACTCGCGGTAACTTCACGCCAACCTCGCATCCGCTGCTGCCGTTCCGATTTGTCAATTCAATGGGAAGCCACCGTGGGCTTCAGCGATCTGTCGTGAAAGAGCGAGTCCGATGCCGCTGCCCGAAGGTTTCGTTGTATAGAAGGGTACGAAGGCATTGCTGGGGTTCAGCAATCCTGGGCCGTTATCGTGGATTACGAGCACCACGTTCCGGACCGTCAGTCGTCCAGCGCACGCCGACGTCAAGTCGCGCAGAAGTGCTCTTTCGTCGAGTGCGCTGCTGCTCGAGTTGATTTCGAGCGTCGCCTCACGGCGTTGCGGACCAGGTTGATCAACATCTGCTCGACCTGATCGAATCGACCATGAGCGTCAAGCATCGGCGCCGTCGGCGATCGCGACGGGCACGCGCGTCTCCAGCATTGCCACGCGCTCAACCATGGGACGGAGTTTCACGGGCTTTACAACCGGCGGTGGCATCTGCGCCAGTTTTCGGTAAGCCTGCAAGAAGCGGTTGAGTGATGCAGTACGCGCCTGATGATCGCGAGCCCGCGCTCGAAGTCCTGGCGCTGCTCGGTATCCATCTGAGATTCTGCCAGCCTCGCGCCGAGGCTGCCAGCGATCGATTTGATGGGCGTCAGCGAATTATTCAATTCATGACCGAGCACGCGAATCAGGCGCTGCCACGCCGAGCGCTCTTCTTCGCGCAAGGCGCGGCTTACGTCTGACAACACAACCAACGTGTGCGGCTGGCCCTTCTCGCGAAACCGGCTGCGCCAGCGTTACCCAGCGCACGTTCGATCCATTCACCGGCAACGCGACCAATCCCTCGTTCGGCATATCAAGACACGATGCCAGTCCGGTTTCATCGGCCGTGCGGCCCAGCAATCGCCCGGCAGCTTGTTGCATCAGCCTCTCGCCGGCCGGATTCACAAGCTTGATGACCCGGTCCGACCAAATGCAAATAAGGGCGCGTCAATTTCTTCGACTACTCGCCTCAGAACGGCCGTCGCTTCGATCGCGCGCAAGCGTTGATCTGCAAGGAGGTCAGCAAGCCCGTTGATCTCCAGCGATAGTTCTCCGAGCGCATCCTCAACAGGCGGCTCCGCGCGCGCGAAAGGAATACGTCCTCGCGCGAGCGCCGCCACCACATTCGCCAGCGTCTGCAGAGGGCGGAACCGTCTGATCGTGCAAAGCAAGCGAGAAAATGGCCCAGCGCGATCGCAATGGTGAACGACAAAGTAAGTTTCGATGATGTGGACCAAGACCGCAGCCAGGTGAGGACAATGGCAACCGCGATTCCGGGCAACGCAACAAGGAACAGAATAAAACCAGACGCGATGTTCATACTGCGAGCGTCGTTTTCCGGGTTTCCTGCCTGATGATCCCTCGCGCTGCGCGGCTAAAGGCCATGCTTCTCCATGCGTCGGTACAGCGCGCCGCGGCTCAGGCCGAGGGCTTCAGCGGCTTGGCTGATGTTTCCCTGGAAACGCTGCAAGGCCTTGCGGATCAGAACGGCTTCCACCGCCTCGAGGCTCAGCTCTTCGAGGTTGGCTCCTTGCGCACGCTGGAGGTTCAACCCTAAGTCGGCTGGTTGAATTTCGCGGCCGCGACTCGCGAGAACGGCGCGCTCCACGGTGTGGTCCAGTTCGCGAACGTTTCCCGGCCACGCATACTGAGTCAGGACCTGCAGAGCAAGTTTGTCAAAGCCATCGATCTCGCGCCGGTAGCGGGAGGCATAGCGCCGCTAAGAAGTGCAACGCGAGGGCGGGAATATCTTCGCGGCGCTCGCGCAGAGGCGGGATGCGGATCTCGATCGTATTAAGACGAAACAACAGGTCTTCGCGAAATTGACCTGAAGCGCAGGCCGCTTGGAGATCGGCGTTGGTGGCGGAGATGACGCGGACATCCACCTTGCGGGGTCGCGAAGATCCGAGCCGCTCGATCTCGCCGGTTTCCAGCACGCGCAAGAGCTTGGCCTGTTGCCGCACCGGCACGTTCCCAATCTCATCAGAAAGATCGTGCCGCCGTCGGCAAGTCTCGAAGCGGCCCATGCGATCGGCGCGAGCATCCGTGAACGCTCCTTTCACGTGACCGAAGAGTTCGCTTTCGAAGACTCCCTCCGCCAGGGCACCGGTGTTCACCGCGACCAGCGGACGAGAAGCTCGCCGTGAAAGCGTATGCAGGGTCTGGGCAACCACTTCCTTGCCGCTGCCATGCTCGCCGGTAATCAGCACATTGGCATCGGACGGGCCGACGCGGGCAATCGCATCCAGTACCGGCTGCATGGAAACTGCCGTGGCAATGAACTCCGGACGTCCTTGTGCTTGCAGGAGCCGGTTCTCGGCCGCGAGCCGCTCGGCCTGTTGCAGAACGCGATGGAGTTCGACCTGCGTGCGGAGGATTGAGAGCAGGCGTTCGTTTTCCCAGGGCTTCTGCACGAAATCTCTCGCGCCCCGGCGCATGGCTTCGACGGCCAGTTCCACGTTTCCCCAAGCAGTCATGACGATCACGGGCAGGCTGCCGTCGATGGCGACAATCTCCGGAAAGCAGGTCCGAGGCCTTCTTGGCCAGAGGTTGTGTCGCGCGTGTAGTTCAGGTCGATGAGGATGGCGTCGTAGAACTCTGAACCGAGTGCCTCGCGCACTTCGGCCGGGGACTTGGCGAGATCAACGCAGGGTACCCTTCGGGCCGCAGCAGGAGTTGCAGCGCTTCGAGTACATGGGGCTGATCGTCGGCGGCCAGCACGTGTCCGGCGCCGGTCGAGCGCTGTGCATCCGCTGCGGGCGCAGGTGCATGGGGCTTGGCCGAAGTTGGCATAGGCTATGGGGACGCCGCGGAAAGCGTTCCTGTCACGGCTTCCTGAATCTGCACTCCATTATGTTCCAAAGTCGTGCCGGTCGCGCGGTCAAGTTCGACTTTCGCCTTCTGATAAGTGGTGGAAGCGGTGACCAGGTCCAGTTCCGCCAGCGCCAGATCGCGCTGCGCAGTCATGGTCTGATAGCTCGATCCGGAGCCCAGTTCCTGCTCTTTGCGGGTGATCTCAAACGTCCGCTGGGCGAGGTCGCGCGCTTTGCGAGCCGCCTCCACCCGTGCGCGGCTCTGCACCAGCGAGTACTGGCGCATTGCGCACTTCAATGCGAATCTGCTTGCGCAACTGTTCTTTGCGCAGTTCCGCCTGCCGGTACTCGAGTTCCGGATCGATACTGGTCGGCCTTCGCCACCCGGTTGCGGAACGGGATGTTCACGTTGAAGCCCAGGTAGTAGTCGGGTGAGGAATTGTTGAAAGTGTTCTGCCAGGTGCCCGAGAGATCAGGGGCACGCCGGTCGGCGTTGCCGGCGTAACCAATCCTCCGAGGCCCGTGCCACCGTAAAAACCGACAAGTGACAGCGTCGGGAGCAGCGCATTGCGGGCGTCTTACCGCTGACCTGGCGGTTGACCAGGTCAATGTCCGTCTCCAGCAGTTCGGGACGATTCTTCTGCGCTTGTCCGATCAAGTCGAGGATGGGAGTGTTAGTGTTCGCGTCGTCGCTGCCGGTCAGACTCCGGTCCGTCGGGATCACCGGCATTTCTTCCAAAAGTCGGATCGTCGAGACTCTTCGTGAGGCGCGTTCTTCATCAGCGACTCTTGCAGCTGCAGGGTCGTACGCGCGACGGTCAGGATCCGGTCGCGTTTGGATACTTCGGCCTCGGCCTTCATGACATCCAGCGCCGGAATCGCCTCAAGCCGCAATTGCTTCCTCGCGTTGTCAAGCGTCTGGTTGGCAAACTGGAGGGACTGCTCTTCACCGCGCGCTTCCTCGGAGGCGCCGACCAGATCCCAACTAGATATTTTCAATCTGGCTGACAGTGGCGATTGCCTGGTCCTTGAACGCGATGTCGGAAATCTTCTTGTTATTGCCGTGCAATGCGCAGATATCGCAGATTGGAAGCGAGCCCGAAGCCGGCGAGCAGTTGCTGCTGGAAGCTGAATCGGAAAGCCGAGTTCAAGTGCAGGGGACAAAATGGTGAATGGGGAATTTGTAGTCTGCCGGCTGTTCCGAAATTCGAAGCTCAGCGTAGTGCCTGGGTCGGGAAAGCCTGCGAGTAACCAACGTGTGACCTGCGCTGTATTGAGCTGTAGTGACGGAATGCCATAGATGCGCTGGTTCGAGAGAGGCGAGGTCTGATGCTCGATGCCCAGGTTCGCGTTGAGTGCTGGATCACAAGGATGCAACGCGGCGCGCCTGCGCTCAGCGTGGATTGCACCAGTCCAGAGGCTCCGGCGCCGCGCGCCCTGCACCTTCAGTCGTACCGCCAGCTCCCGCACCCGGTGCGCCGGCGCCATATCCTCCCACGCCGCCACCGGGCGTCCCCTGCACAACACCCGTGTTCACCCCCGGAAGAATCCGCCCGCCTTGGTGCGCAGAAGATCGGTGTCGGCGATGGGAATGTTGCAGCGCGCAATCGCGAGATCGAGATTGTTCTCCAAAGCCAGTGCGATCGCATCTTTCAGTGTCAGATACAGCTTTGCCATCGCGCACCAACTGATCGATGCGAGATGAATTGGCGAGCGCAGGTGCGGGAACTTTGTCGGGCGCGTAGGGTTTTCAGCGGATTGTAAGAATGCGGCATCTGCAAGGTGACGTTCGTTCGCGACTGCGCCCGGGCGAAAATCGAAAGCAGGATCGCAATTGCCATGAAGGTCGCGAGCGTCCTGGTTGCCATGAAAGCGAGTCGCATCATCGCGACTCCACGGCCGTCGGGGACGTGGGCGGCACCGCCGTGTCGCTCGCCAGCCATCCGTCGTGCAATTGCACCACGCGGTTTCCGTAGGCGGCATTCGCTTCCGAATGCGTAACCTGCACGATGGTCGTACCCTGCTGGTTCAATTCGCGGAAGAGCTCCATAGTCTCCTTGGCCTGCGAAGAGTGCAGGTTGCCGGTAGGTTCGTCGGCCAGCAAAAGAGCAGGCTTGTGAACCACGGCTCCGCGCAACTCCTGACTAACTGCTGTTGCCCCCGGATAGCTGGCTGGGGCACAGACAAGTCCTGCCCGGCGACGATCTGGAATCTGTCCAGCGCATCGGCCAGCAGGCTTTGACGCTTTCGCTTCGCGGGAATGTCTTTGTACGAAAGCGGCAGGTCGTGGATGTTCTCGCGCACGGTGAGGTCATCCGAGCAAGTGTGATAGCTCGGGAAAACCATCCCCGCCATTGCGGCTGGGCGAGGTCGGCGCGCTCCTTGCGCTTCATAGGCGTGAACTGCTTCCCCGCGAAACCAAAGTATTCACCGGCCCATGCGTCGTCAAGCAGCGCAAGGACGTTTAGCAGAGACGGCTAACCACCGCGCCCGACGGTCCCATGATCGTGACAAACTCTCCCGCCTCGATCGTGAGATCGATGCCGGCAGAACCCAGGTTTGGCCGGCTCCGGTTTTGTAGGCGCGCTCGATATTGTTCAGTCGGATCATTTCTGTCCTCTTCGCCAGTTACTCGTTCCTCAACGTCGTCATTGGCTCTACCAGCGTGGCGCGGCGCGCCGGCAAGAAACAGGCGAACAATCCTGCCAGCATCATCGTGACCACCACTGTGATCAGAGTCACGGGATCGGTGGCCGAAACTCCGCTGAGCTGGCTGGCCAGAAACCGCGTCAGACCAAGACTTGCCACCATGCCAATGAGCACGCCGATGACGATGAGCACTAAGCCCTTTCTCCAAAATCAATTTCAGGATTGCTTCGCGAGACGCCCCAGAGCCAGGCGGATACCGATGTCGTGAGTTTTCAGCGACACGATGTAGGTCATCACGCTAGAAAGACCGATGATGGCGAGAAGAAATCCCAGCGATGCGCACGCCGCGAACGCGATGGCAGCGAACCTCGGCTTGTCGTACAGCATTGCGTCCAGAAAATCGCTGAACGAGAACGTGCCGCCGCCGATTTCGGATCCAACCAGCACCACATCCGGATCCATGGACCACAGAATCTGCCGCACATTGTTCGCGATCAGGTTCGGCGGACTCTGGTGAGCATCGCGATCGAGCGGTCACCAAAGCCCGAGAAGAAAACGGCACGTATCCCTGGGCGTGGCCCTTGGGGGATCCGAAAACCTGGATAGTTATCGTTGAGGTCGATCCCGCGGGGAGTCGTTGACCACGCCCACGATCTCGAAATAGGCGTCGTGCGTGTCTCGGGAATTTCATCGAATACCTTGAATTTGATCTGTTTGCCGATGGGGTCTTCGCCCGCGAAGAATCTCCGCGCCAGATTTTCACTGACAACCGTTACCCTGCGGGCTGATTGCATATCGTTCTCAGTTAATAGGCGGCCCCGCAGTAAATGCAGGTTGAGGGTGGAGAAGTAACCTTCACCGCACAGTTCGACCTGCGAATTCCACTGGCCCTGTGAGCCTTGCCGGGAATGGTGACATCGCCGGAGGGCGCGAAGAATACGGGCACGCCGATCAGTTCTGTCTCACTGACCACACCGGGAATCGTGTGCAGTTGCGGAAGAAGGCAAGTTCGAAGAAGACGACCTTCTCTTCCCGCTTTCGTATACCGCCCTTTGGAAAGTGGACGTCGGCGGTAAAAAATGTTCTTCGGCTGAACTCCCAGGTCCACGCGGGGTGAGCGCGAAAAGCTTCTTGCGATCAAGCCCGCGGCTGTCAGCAAGATCAATGAAAGGGCTACCTGTCCAATTACCAGGCCGGAGCGAAAGCGACTGTGTTGGAACACCGCGCCGACGTTCACGCCCGTGCTGGCCAACTTTCTTTGCAGATCACCTCGGATGATATGGAATGCTGGCGCCATGCCACACAACACAGTCGCCACCAGAGAAATGCCTATCGCGAATAACAGTACCGGACGGCTCAGCGCGATTTCCGATTCCATGGGCAGAATGGACTGCAGGGGGAGAAGCATGATTCCCTTCATCCCGACATAGGCAAAGCAGGCAAACCCAACAAGCATCCGGCCATGGCGCCAGCACCAGACTCTCAGACAAGAGTTGCGCCGCACAAGCCGGGCGCGTCCAGCGCCCAGGGCTGCACGCAACGCCATTTCTGGAAGCGCGCTGGCGCGAGCCAGCAGTAGCCCGGCAACGTTACTGCAGGCGATAAAAAGCAAGAGACCGACGGCCGCGAATAGTAGAAAGAAACGTCTGCTTGAAGTTCGCCATGATCAAATCGTTTAGCCACTTCGTGACCACGCGAAACGTTTTGGGGTAATCGTCTGGATGCTTGGGGCGAGTTGCCGGAAGATCACATCGACATCGGCTGCCGCTGTCTCTAGCGTCACACCACGCTTCAGGATTCCTGTGGCCCAGAAGTACAGCGATCGTCCACATCCCATTCGAACTTCTCCACGGACCGGTTCCGGGCGGGTCCACGAAACAGGCATGTACAAATCTGCTCCCCACTGCCTGAAACCGTGGTGGCAGATAACCTCGATAATGGTTCGGCTCTTGCCGTTCAGCATCATGGTCTGGCCGATTACATTCCTGTCGCCGTGGAATCTCTTGTTCCAGAACCTGTAATTGAGCAGCACGACAGGAGGCGCCCAGACTCCACGTCTTGTTCGCCAAACCAGCGGCCCAGCAGCGGGCACACCCCAAAAGTCCTTCGCTTCCGGAGTCGCGCCCACACCTTTCAGCATGGCAGCCGTGTTTCCCTTGGTGTACTTCACGTACCACAGGCCATAGGCCAGGATGTCCTCGTGCGTGGGCTGCCCCCGCGCAGCGCCCGACATCACTGAGCGGAAACATGCCGCGGTTGCCCTTGTCCTCGGTATCCACGACCATGATCGCGGTCAGCCGCTCCGCACTGCGATAAGGAAACGGATACAGCACGCCGTTGTACACAGATGCTGAAGATAATGGTGGAGCGCCAATGCCAAGCGCGAGCGTGAGAATGGCGACCGTCGCAAAGCCTGGGCTTCTGTAAAGTTGACGTAAGCCAAAGCGAACATCTCGCAATAGTCCATTCATCGCTTTTACCCTCGCTAGCTTTCCATCGCGAGCCGTCTTAGGACGCTCAGTCCAAACTCGCAGCGGCGATGCAATGACGGTGTGGCGTTCCACCTTGGCAATGAATCGATATCCACGCCGCGGTAGGTCTCGGACAAACTTGGGCTCCGTTGCAGAATCTCCCAGTGCCTCCCGCAGCCGGTTCACAGCAGCGTTCGCCGTGATCGAAACTGACAAACGTGTCACTCGGCCAGCAAGCGCCGCAGTTCGTCTCGCGTGATCAGTTCGCCTCGCGCTTTCGAGCAACATCTCCAAAACAACGAAGGGCTGCCCGACGAGTTTGATCCGGAACCCGTCCCTCCAAAGCTCGTGGGTGTGCAAGTCCGCTTCGAATGGACCGAAGCGAACTCGCTCGGGTCGTCTCCTTCGGAACCGGGCCAGCCTCAGACGCAGACCGTTTCGTATGTAACCTGCACCACGCATTCCGCAGCTGTCCAATTCCAGGCTTCACGACAAAGCCTCACTCATAACGCAGTGCGACAATAGGATCGACTCTGGCGGCACGGAACGCGGGAATCACGCTAGCCAGCAACGCAACCATGGCCAGCACGGTCGCAACGGCGAGGAACGTCGCTCGATCGGTCGAGGTCACCCCGTAAATGAAGCTCGACATGACCCGCCCCAGCGCCAGCGCGCCAGCGGCCCCAATCGCTACCCGAGGAATGTGGGCTTCATGCCCTCCACCACGATCATGCGGGAACACATCGGCAAGAGTGGCGCCCAAAGCGAGGCGAATACCGATTTCAGGGACGCGGCGCCGCACGCTGTAGGAGAGAACGCCGTAGCGATCCCGATCGCGGCCAGGACAAGCGCCAGCCCCGCGAAGGCTCCGAGCAGAAGTAGATTGAAGCGCTGCTGCGACAAGGAGTTCGCCACCAACTCCTCCATGGTTAGCACATCGCGCACCGGAATTTCACGATCCACAATCCGAACGACACCCGCCACCGGCGAGATCAGGCTCTTCGGATTGAGGCCGATCGAACAACCAGTGTCATGGGGCCGGACTGGAATTCCCCACCGCTGACGGCGCGTCTTTGCGCGAGCGGGTAGTAGAGCATCGCTGCGGGACGCTTCTGATCGAGACTGTCTCCCCTTCACGTCGCCGATTACACCCACAACTTCACGCGGCGCTCCCTTGGAGAAGGTCAGCCCGATGTGCTTGCCGAGCGGACTCCTCGCTTTGGCCAGAACTGGTGAGCCAGGGACGCGTCTGATCAGAGCCACGGGTGGTCTGTCGGCAATGTCGGAACGTTTGAAATCTCGTCCGCTCAGTAGCGGAATGCGCAGCGAATCCACGTATCCGGCACCGATGGCGCGCACGTCGACCTCGGGTTGCTCCGACATCGGCAGGGTGGGATAGCCTTCCACGGCGATCGGTTGATGCGAACCGCCGTCGCCCAGCGGCACGTTGTCGATAACTCCTGCCGCCACCACGCTCGGCAAATTGCGCACGTTCTCGAGCACGCGGTCGAAGAATGCCACTTCCTGTTGAATATTCTGAAAACTTCGCCCGCGAAACGGCAACCGCCTCGTGTCAGCACCCCACTTGATTCGAATCCTGGATTCACTTCACGCAGGACCTTGAAACTTCGAATCAGCAGACCGGCGCCCACGAGAAGGATCAGCGACAGCGAAAACCTCAACCACAAACCAGGATGTTGCGGCGTGCGATTGCCGCCGGAATCCGTGTCGATTCGCCCCAAACCCTGTTTCAGAGCCTCATTCACATTCGCACGGCTGAGGTGAAGGTGCCGGCAAGATTCCAGCAATGATTCCCGTACATACCGATACCAGAACTGTGAAAACCAGAACCTTCAGATCGAGTCCCACGTCGACCGAGTGCGGAACTCTATCGGCAAGGAATGCCATGATTAGCCTTACTCCAGAGTGAGCGTAGGCAAAGTCCAAGAGCACCACCGATGAGAGCCAGCAAAACGCTCTACAACAGCACCTGGCGCACAACCCGGCCGGAAGAAGCGCCCAGCGCAGTACGGATGGCGATCTCCTTTGACGGCTGAACGTCTTCGCCAGCGAAAGATTCACGACGTTCACGCAGGCGATCAGCAGGATGAATCCCACAGCTCCTAGAAGTACCAGCAGCTGCAGGACGAACATCACTGACAAGATCGTCGTGCAAAGGCACGACCACGGCAACCCAGCCTCGATCATCCTCGGGGTATTGCTGCTCCAGGCGATTCGAAATTGTGTTCATCTCTCGCTTGCGCTTGCTTCTGTCCAACACCGTCCCTGAGGCGGCCGATCACCAGGTAGTGATGTTCGCCTCGAATGGACTTTTCCTGGTCTGTCCACGCCATGGGCGTCCACATCTGGGCAAAACCGGCAAGCGGAAATTGGCTGGCATGACACCTGGGCAACAAGGAACCTCGCGCCATCCAACGTGACGTAGCGCCCCACAATGTCGCGGTTCGAGGCAAAGTGATCCTGCCAGAAACGGTGGCTCGAGCAGCACGACGTTCCCATGCCCGGGCTGATCCTCGTCAGAGGTGAACACCCGGCCGATCATCGGTTGCGTACCCAGCGTCGAGAAGAAATCCGCCGAAACCGAGGTGGCATCGACTTGCTCAGGCTTATCCCCACCCGTGAAAGTGAAAGGATGGTAGCTGAAGATCGCCATCTTCCTCGAAGACGTGGTTCTGGCTGTGCCAGTCGATATAGTTCGCGGCAGAGACCGCGAAGCGCGTCATCCCCGGAAAACTCTTTGGGGTGGCACATGCCATACCGCCGTCAACCGATCCGCCTCGTGGAAAGGCAACGGCCGAAGAAGAATTCCGTTCACTACGCTGAAGATGGCGGTATTTGCGCCGATACCCAGCGCCAGAGTAATAACTGCGATGGCAGTGAAGGCAGGGCTTTTCCGTAATTGCCTGAGTCCGTAACGTACGTCTTGCCATAATCCATTCATGAAATCCTCACTGTAACGAAGCGCGGCGGCACTGGGCCCTGATTTTTGCGCAGAGACGCAGACAATAGCGAGCGTTCTGCATCAGGGTTTCCATCATGGGTTGCACCTGGCGATTCCGGCCGTAGGCGTTCTCTGTGTCGAAGACTTGCCAGTGCGTCTACGCGCTCGCCTCTTGCATCAGCCTCTTCATCCCTCTTCCGCCACGACCTTCCCATCGAAAAGGTGCACCTCCCGTTGCGCGTGACGCGCAAAACGCGGATCGTGCGTGACCATGCAGATGGTGGCTCCTTCGCGGTGCAGTTCCCGCAGCAGCTCCATAACGGCCTCGCCATTGCTGCGAGTCCAGATTTCCGGTGGGCTCGTCGGCCAGCAGGATGGACGGATCGCCGGCTGACGCGCGCAGCCACGGCCACGCGCTGCTGCTGGCCGCCCGAAAGCTGGCGAGGGATAGTGCTGCGACGCGATGCGCCATGCCCACGCGTTCCAGCGACTCGCATCACGCGCACCTTGCGTTGCGCTGCGGGCATCATTCCGCGGTACGTAAGCGGCAGTTCGACGTTCTCATACACGGTCAGATCGCCGATCAAATTGAAGCTCTGGAAGATGAAGCCGATCTCGCGGTTGCGGATGCGTGACCGCTCGCCGAAATCAAGGTTCTCCACGGTCCTGCCCGTTCAGCATGTACCGGCCAGAACTGGGAGTATCGAGCAGACCGATAATCGACAACAAAGTCGACTTGCCGCAGCCCGACGGCCCCGACATGGCGACATACTCTCCGCCTTGTTCACCGACAAGTGAATTCCCGACAAGCGTGCGTCTCGATCTCGTCGGTGTAGAAGACTCCTTGTGAGACCCTCGATTTGAATCAGCGGCTGTGCTGTGTCTTTCATCTGTCTCCTCGTGCTTGGCTAATCAAGCCGAACTCGTTCGTTGGTGTCCCAGCGCGACATGTCCGACAGAATGACCGTGTCGCCCCTTTGAGCCCGTCCATCACCTGAATTGAATTCACCGATGCCCTGCCCACCTTCACCGGGACCCGTGAAGCTCCCATGCCGTCGGCGCTCAATTTGAAGAGACTAATAGTGCTGCTCTCCTGCCCCACGGCCGGGCGTCCTACATAAAGAATGTTGTCGAGCCGCTCCAGATCGATGGTTCCGTCGACGCTCAGGTCCGGACGCGCACCCTTGGGCAACTCGCCCGTTAGTTTTACGTCAACCGTCACCGTTCCGTTCTGTACAGCGGGATCGACGCGCATCACAGTTCCGGCGACCACTCCATTGTGCGTATCGATAGACGGCAGGCTCACCGATCTGCACGTCGCGCTGCTTGCGTTTCGGCAATCTTCAGCGTCGCCATCAGGTGATCGGGCTCGAACCACCTTGGCCAGCATGGTGCCTGGCGAAACGTGCTGCCCGACTTGCAGAGGCAAATCCACCAGCACGCCATCGATGCCCGCGCCGCACTTTGAGCGCATCCAACTGTTTTTGCTTGAGCTGGCGCAAGCGTGCGCATCTGATCGACTCTTCGCCTGCTGCTGCGCCATTTGCGAATCGATTGCTTTTTCGTTGGAACTCAAACGCTGACCTTCCAGATCATTGCGAGTAGTAAGCTCGTCCGCCTTCTCCTTCGAAGATTTGTAGGCCAGCCCCGAAATCACTCCAAGGTCATACAGCGCCTTATCGGTTTCCGCCTGCCGGTGCGCCTGCGCATGGTCGGCGCTAACGGTAGCAGCGCTGCCCGCCTTCTGATTCATCAATTCGCTTTCGAGTTTTACGCGCAGACTCTGGTACTCAGCGACCGCAGCCTTCAGTTGCAGCTGCGCATCGACAGCCGACTGTTCCGTCTGCGGATTGCTCATCTCAAGCAGGATGGTGTCAGCCTTCACCTGCGACCCGGGCAGCATGCGGATGCGAACGACGGTAGCTTCGGTCTCGGCGGGAATCTGGCGGACGGAATCCTGCGCAGGAATCAGCGACCCAGGCCCGCGCACCTGGCGCAGCATCGATCCGTGCTTCACGGTGTCGGTCCAAACTGTGCTTCGTTCGACCGAATAGGCGCCGCTGGCTTAAGCCGCGAGACAGCGAATGCCACGACAGCGACGCACAGAACCACGATCGAGCCGATAACCGTCTGGCGACGGCGCTTCTGAACCTTGAACTCTGGACGGGCGATATCCATCGCGTAGGCTATGGCACGTGGTCAGCCATCGAAGCGAGCGCAGCAAAAAGTCTTTTAGAAACAGATTTTAGAGAGGCAGAAGAAATTCAGAAGGTCGCCAATCACGTTCCGAAGTGAACACCACCGTCCAGTAGTGGACAGTGCATCGCAAACCGAGCCGCCGGGTTTCGCGTCAAAGCGTATTGCTACAGTAGCTTCCTGAGAGCCCGGGTGCCGAAATTGGCAGGCGCACGGGACTTAAAATATGAAGAGTGATCCGTCGTAAGTCTAAGTAATTAAAAAGAGGATGCGGGTGTATTAGCAGACGCAGCGGATTTACTCAGCTTAAGTCCTTGGGAAAACTGGCAATCCGCCGTCTTCCAGCAAAAGCTGCCGGACCTTAAGGGTCTCGGGATCGTCGTCGACGCACAGGACAGTCTTCGCGGAGGTCATTCGTTTGGCTGATAGCAGCTGATTCTTCTGATTCTGGGCGGAGACGAAGGTCAGCCTTGGAATATTTCAGTTCCGCCTTGGCAGGGGCTGTACGGAATTGACCCTAGAATTGCCAGCCAGTTCTGGAGGGGCAGCTGCGATTGGAAGGAAGCGAATTGGAGGTTGAGAAGCGACCGATCTTCCGGACGAAACGCCAGGTTCGGCGTTTCGTCCCTGTCTCGCGGAGCCGAAAGCTCCGCAGGGCAGATGCGGATGGGAGGTCATGGCGGGGCCGGTCCGCCCTCAGATTAGGATTCCCGGCTCGCAGTGCCCGAGGCGTCGCTCGAGGCCGTCAGCTCTGCCAGACGCTTGGAGTTTCCTCCCCGAATCATGCAGCTGAGCAGCGCCATCGTGGCCAGAATCAGAAGAACGTGAATGAATCCGCCCATCGTGTAAGAAGTGACCAGCCCGGCGAGCCACAAACCAAGAAAGAAGACGCCTAGAAACAACATCGAGAACCCCCTCGAGGATAGGTTTTGTCAGTCAGTTCGTGCTTACGGTGGGAATCCCTCGAGGCGGTCATCCCGGCAAACCTGAACTTACTAGGTTCACCGTAGCAAAACACCGAATCGAAAGCGAAATCGCTAGTACATCCCTGTGGTTCAATGACCTACGGGTTCCGGACGTCCCCCAGGGTCTGGACTTCATGCCTAAAAAGACACTGGATTTCGAGCCCTTACCCGTGCGACGCTTTGCTGGGTTGTTCGTCTACAAAGCCTCATGTCCGATCAGCGGGACATCTTCGAGCCGCTAGCCCTGGGTGAGAACTGGCGTGCGCGCCGGACGCTTCCGTACTCGATTGCTGGTGCATCTCGTCCTGTTTATTGTGCTTCTACGTGGTCGCACGCCCATCTTCGTGGCCCCGACTTCGGTTCTGGGTGGAGTCCACGGATCGAATATGACGCACCTTTATTGGGCTTCCGGGCACATCGGCCTTGACAGCGAACTCCAGGACGCGGTCGCCAAGAAGCGATTGGTCTGGCAAAAGCCGCAGCGTTCGCGGGAGGATTCCAAGTCCTGAAGACGTCGGCAGCACAGAAGCCGCAGCCGCGCCGTCACCAACCGCCGGGTCTCCTTACGGCTCGCTGTCGGATGGAGTTGCGGGCGGCGAAGAGATTCGTCCCGCTCTGCCTTCGGTGACGTCAGAACCCCGGGTCAATGCCGAAGACTTGTTGGGAATTGCGGAAGGCAACGTGGTGATTGAGATCACGATAGACGAGAGCGGAGCGATCGTGAGCAAAGCGGTTGTGAAGAGCATGGGACCGGCGATTGACGCCAAGGTTCTGGCCGCGCTCGAAAGCTGGCGCTTCCATCCCGCCACCCGAGATGGCGTTCCGATCCCTTCAAAGCAGGACGTCGTCTATCACTTCAAGCCCCGGGCAAGTTAGTGTCGCCTGCGGCGCGCACCCTGCGACACAAGACGGACAAAACTTGCTAACCCCGGATCGCCACTACTGTGGCTTTTTCTTCTTCCCAAGAATTCCGAGAACCTGCTGCAGAGGATTGTTCTGCTGATCTTGCTGTTGTTGCTGCTGCGTCTGAGACGCATTTCCGTTCGGGTTGGTCTTCGGTCCCCCAACAGTCCCTGCAGCGCGCCTGCTATCGAGCCCGGATTTTGCAGGTTGGGTACCAGTCCCTTTAACTTCATCTGCGCAATCTGTTGCACGTCGGGTGAGAACTTCGGATTCGCAAATGTACCTGCGTAACCAGCGCGGGCACCACCAACTCTCCCTGGTTGTTGGCCAACGCCGTTTGCATGAAGCCACCGACGCTTGTCCCTCCGGCCTTCTGCGTGGCGGCTTGCGAGAGCACCGCGGTCACGCGCAGATTCAAAGTCTCATCCACTAGATTTGCGGTGCCCACCGCTGCGACATTGCCGATGTCGAGTACAGCGTTCAAGTTGTTCGTCTGCGCCAGCCCATTCCTTACCTGAATGTTTCCGGTGACCTTCGAAATGTTCGTCACTCCGCCGGTCGATTGCGACCCGGCGTTCGGATTCAGGAATCCTGCAATCGTGGAAAGCTCGTGACTGATATTGGCGCCCGAATACTTCACGTTGTTGAAGTTCAGATCCACTGTCCCATTGAGCGCGCGCATGATTTCGGCCGAACTCAACGACTTCACTGGTCCCGCCGCCTTCATGTTCAGGTTCATGGTGCCTTCGCCGCTCAGCTTGTCGGAGCGAGCTGACACCGTAGGCTTTTGCCATCGCGAGAATGGCCGGTAGTTGTGCGTTCGGCGCGCGCACCGTCGCGTCGACGGTAGGGACCGGAGATTGGTAATTGCGTACCGTGAACTGTGCGTTCAGAGTCGTCCCGCCCGAAACCACGTTGAACGCATTCGACTGCACCTCGGGATGGCGTGAGGTTCATGTTGACTGAGGGGATCTGGATAGGTTGCGCGATGCTCTTTCCAGTCAGTTGAACGTTGCTCCCGGTAATCGTGCCGTTGAGCGCGGGCTTGTCGGCCGGTCCGCGTGCCTGAATATTAAGGGTCACATTACCGGTGACCGTTGTCCCCTGCGAGAGGGCAGTGCTCGAGGCAGCCGCCAGCTTCGCGGCCTCTGCGATAGAAACGTTGTTCGCGTTTGCCTTGATGTCTAGAAGCGCGGGAGTCTGCTTGGAATTCACGGTCCCGTTCAATTCAAGCGGCGTCGTACCCAGCTTGAGAAGCATGCTCTGAATATTGAGCATGTCGACCGCGAGATCATCCGACAGATCGTACTGGGCCGTGATTGGAAACCCCAATTCCATCCCGCGCACCTTGGCGTTCTGAATCTCCGTGTGTCCTTGTGCGGTTACCTTTCCTGCCTGGCTGTTGATCCTGGTCTCCCCGCTGATGATTCCATCCGTGCCTTCGAGAGCAGGTGAGTTCAGGAATTTCGCAAAGTCGCTCAACCCGACCTGTTTCAGACTCAGCGTCCCGTGGAACGGAGTCTGCGCCGGATTACCGCTCACGATCGGGCCGCCCTCACCCTTTAGCTTCGCTTCTTGCGAAGATCCCGCCATGCGGACCGCTGCGTCCACGGTGAATGCGGATTTCGGGGAGAAGTTCTTTAACGTGACATCGATGTGGTCATACAGCGATGGCGTCTTGCTCTTCGCCTGGTCGAGTACTGAAATTTGCCCGTCCGCAATCATCAATTCACCGAGGGAAAATTGTTGTTCGTCTCCTGTTGCTGGCTGGGCTTTCTGTGTCTGGCCGAGCGACGTGAAATTCCACGTTCCGGCAGCATTCTTAACTAGATTCACAACGGGTCGCTGCAGATTGATCGACTCAATCTGAACATCTTTATGCAGCAAAGGCACGAGCTTGACTGCGACATCAAGTTCCTGGGCCTTTACGAAGGCGACATCTTTGCTGAATTGTGGATCCTCGCTGACGGCCAGGTTCTGCACGCGAAACCGCGGCGGGAACAGGCTCAAGTGCATGTCACCCAAAGCAACTTGTCGTCAAGTCGCTGCTGAAGTTCTGACTGAATGGTCCCCCGATAGCGGTTCACATCAAAAGTAGCCACAAAAAATCACGAGTCCTGCAATCACCACTACGATAAAAATGCCGATGCCGATCAAAGCCTTGCGCATGATCCTCCCATTGGGGTGCCTCGAAGCGGCCTATCTTAGTTGGATGAGCGTAAGTGGAATGGGTTTGGACGCAAATCCGGCCCTTGCAAAGCCTAGCAGGTACAGCATCCAGGGAAGCCTCTGTAGGGAAGATCGTCTAGTCGGGGCCCTCGGTTTGCCTCCGGGCGTGTCATGCATTCCAAAATGATCAAGCTGCTTTCTGTCAGGCGCCTTAGCCTCCGAATGCCCTTGCTCCACCGCTGGCCTTACGTCCCCAAAACTCTACCTAGGGCAGGAACCTGAGGCGAGTACCCCTGCGCTGCTACAATTTCAACATCTCCGTGAAAGGAAAAAACCAGTTCATGATGCAGGCAGGCAGTCCTTTCCCAAATTTTTCTCTTCCGAATCAGGACGGCAAGATCACCAAACTCAGCGACTACGCGGGCCACTGGCTCGTCGTGTATTTCTATCCCAAGGACGACACCCCGGGTTGCACCATCCAAGGAGAGCGTTTTCGGCGGGGAAGTCCGACTTCGATGCGGCTGACATCAAGATTGTCGGGATCAGCGCCGATGATGTGAGTTCGCACAAAGATTTCTGCAACAAGTTTGCGTTCACCATCGACCTTCTGGCCGACACCAACTCCCAATTAATGAAGACGCTCGCCCTCGGACAATCCGGAATGGAAGGGAATGAAGTTCTGGGAACGAACGACATTTGTCGTCGACCCGAAGGGCGTGATCCGCAAGGTTTACGAAAAAGGTAAACCCTGAGGGACACGAGAAGGTGTTGCTGAACGACATCATGGCCCTAACAGCTGCGGCTGCCTGACGACTCACAACTGTCAGGTGCTTCTCAGCCAGAGCCTTTGCAAGCCAACAGCCGACCGGAATGCCCGTTCGGCTGTTCTTGCGTCGCTCCGAATCCCTCGTTTTGCTCACCCTCCCGTGAAACGCTGACCCTCTCTTCGGCACTATCCATCGAATACTTCTCCCGACTGACTGGAAAGAAATTGCGTGCAGACCTAGGAGATCGTCATGGCTACGGCAAAGGAAAGGGCGCGAAAGGTTACGACCACCCCGATTCGGGTGACGCTGCCCGTCTCAGTGGCCTGCGATCTCGAAAAGTTCCAAACAGCCCTTGCGAACGTCGCAGCGATCGTCGGGGCCATGAAACTCGCCGGCGGCAAAGGAACCGTCTTGCCGCGCACGCGCGAGTTTGTCATCGACCCGGCATCCCTTATGGTGAAAGAAGCCGTGGCAGAGCAATGAGGCCCCATGAATCTTCCTGAACTTGGAGTTGGACTGAATTGGTTCCCTGAACTTGATCCGGTGTTGAAGGCAAACACAGAACTGGTCGACGTTCTGGAGGTGGAGCCCCAGTCTCTTTGGCGGCGCGACAAGGACTCGAACGGTCTGGTGCTGGACCAGGCCGCTCTCCGCGGCGATTCGGCGGCATCAAGTTCCGATGCTCGCGCATAGCGTGGCTCTTCCCGTCGGCGGCACACTGCCGCCACCCCGAGGATGAGGCCGCGCAGCTATCGTCGGTGTCCCGGGAACTGGCTTCTCCGTGGGTCAGTGAGCATCTCAGCTTCAACCGTGTCACCGACGAATCTGGAGAGTGGCAGTCGGGATTTCTACTGCCCCCTCGCCAGACGATGTCCGGCGTCGAAGCCGCCGTTGCCTCGGTGCGCGCTCTGGCAGTTCGCTTGCCCGTTCCGCTCGCCATCGAGACTGGGGTGAACTATCTGCGGCCGCGCAGCGAGGAATTACTGGATGGTGAATTTGTGGCGTGCGTTGCAGACGAAGCTGACTGCGGCATCCTGCTCGACCTTCACAACGTGTGGACCAACGAGCGGAATGGCAGGCAGGCACTCGCTGACTATATCGACCAGATTCCGCTGGAACGCGTCTGGGAGATTCACTTGGCTGGAGGCCATGGTCATCGCGGGTTCTGGCTCGATGCTCATTCCGGTGCGGTGCCGCTGGAGTTGATGGAACTTGCCACCCGGATTGTTCCTCGACTGCCCAACTTGAAAGCAATCGTCTTTGAGTTGTTCCCATCTTATTTTCCGAAAATTTCGTTCTCGGAGTTTCGCTTCGCAACTCGAGGCCTTGCATAGGCTGTGGGCGCGCCGCAACACCGCTTGTTCAATGAAGGCGACCAAACCATGCAGCGTAGCTTCCGTTGATCGTCAGCCGTCGCCGTTGGAATGGGAACGTACACTGGCGGAACTCACAGTGCACAGCCGTGCTCATCGCCGCTGGCGGATGAAATGCGGAAGGATCCAGGCCTCGGCGTGATTCGTGAAATGGTCGAGAAGTTCAGGGGATCCATGGTCGTTCGCACGCTGCGTCTCTCGTCGCGGCTAATCATGCTCGAGCGTGGCCCCGCCTATCTCGAGCAGTTGCTCGCGGAGTTCTGGAAGACTCATCCACCTCAGCCGTTCGCTCTAGATGAAGCCAGCGCGTTCGCCAGCTTCCTTCGGGAGCAGAAACCCTACGTGCCCTTCTTGCCGGAGGTTTTGGCTTATGACTGCGCGGTACTTGCCGTGGCGTTGGATGGAGAGGAAAGGCGTGTTCCGTTCGGAGCCGGATCCGCTACCACTGTTACGCGCGCTGGGTGCAGGGAGGCGGCCTACGGAAGTCGCCAAAGGGACGTATGAAATACGTCTCACGCCGGATCTGGTGGAAGCGGAAACGCGCGCCCTTTCAGTGATGGACGTGATCCACTAACGTGGTCAACGAAGATTCTCCACCAGCGTAATCTCGCTTTCATTGGCATTGTTGACCGCGACGCGGTGTCCGTCGGCGGTCGCGCCCATCCAACGCGGCGAACTGGGCAAGGTCAGCAATTCGTGGAGCTTTCCGGCCGATGGATCGTACAGACTCAATTGCTGCCTCTTTCCCTGTACGTGAGGCCTGAACAGGATGCCTTTTTCGTCACCGTCCAACTGGACCACGTAACAGGCTTGACACCTGCTCGATACGAGCGACTCTTCGCCGCCCGTGATCGGGGTTCGCCAGATTTCCGTTTGCCATCCCGACTTCGTGTAATAAAGAAAAGCCGTCGGAAGATTCAAGCGCCGCGAAGCCGCCTTTGCTTGTGACTCTGCTACAGCGCTGCCACCGTGTCTGTGAATTTTCCAGACCTGCCAGTCATCGTTGCGGTTAGACGCAAAGTAGATCCACTTGCCATCCCGTGAAAAGTTGGGCACGCGCCCTTCGTCGAGTTGACGAGAGGGTTCGGAACGGTCAAGGGGGCTATGAAGACACAGGTTCCCTCGCCGCAGGGTGCGTCGTCGAAAGCGATTTGCTTGCCATCTGGCGACCAGCGAGGGGTCCCAGCGCTGTCGGTGGAGCTCGATCTGCACGGGTTGGGACCCGTTGACTGAGCTGACCCAGATTTGCCACGGGCCGCTCCGGTTCGACATGAAGGCGATGTGTTTTCCGTCGGGAGAAAACTGTGGGGCAGCGCTACCACTGCCGGAAACGACCGTGCGCAGGGTTGGGTCCTTGCGAGATCCTTCAGAAGAACTCCGCAAAACGGCGTCACGCGCGATGGCCCCACCAATTCGTATCGAAGGCGCGGAAGGCATTTTCGACACCGCTCTATCCTGGGTCGTGCGCTCCTTACCCGCGGCTTCCGCCACCTCGAGATGGCTGGAAGGGCGCCCGCAACCTGCGGACCGTTGGCGGCTCGAAACTTTGACGTGAGTCCGATGCCTCCCAGAATCCCGGTGACCAATGCGGCAGAAGCCACCAGCGCGATCGGCCAGCGACGTGGCCGGATGTATGTCGGCTGTAGACCTTCCTGCTTACATGACGGCGCAAAAATGCTGCCAGAAAAAGGTGACGCTATCACGGAAGCATGGAAGCAGCTTCGTCAACAGACTGCTCGTCAACCGTTCCGATACGAGGCGGTATCCACGTCGTGGGAGGGGTCTCGACATATCGAGGAGTGATTGCCGAATCGCCCAGCGCCTCGCGTAGCTTGTTAATCGCCGCATTCAGACCGTGGGTGCAATCGACCAGGAGGCGCCAGGCCAGAGGCGCCGCTGCAGTTCGTCGCGCGTCACGAGCTCGCCGGGGTGTGCGAGCAACATTTCCAGAATCTGAAATGGCTGTCTCGAAAGCCGCACGACCGTTCCGTGCCGACGAATCTCCTGTGTACGGAGATTGACTTCGAACGGTCCGAAGAACACCAAAGAATTTGATTCGCTGCTATCCATGACCAGACGCCACACTGACACACTGACGTATACGCGTTTCAGATGCGCGTGGTTCGCCCATGTTTTGGACGGCCCAGACCGCATTTCGCGTGAGCACAACGATCCAGCTTTAGCGGATCGATGTGAGTGCGGACAAAACGAGATGATTGGCGTGGACCCGACTTGCGGTGTTCTGATGTGCGGGTCGGCCGCGCTCCTAATGGGTTTGTTATTCAACTGTTTCCAGCCTATCCTTAAACTTTTATATTGTGTTGGGCCGGTACCGGGCTGCCTGAGCAATATGCTAGATTCGAAGCCCGATGCAGGAAGATGCACAGTTGGTTGGAACCTCGGCGGGCGCCCTTGTTCCGGCGGTCTCAACGGCGAATCTGACGCGCCGCTTCGGGGATTTGGTTGCGGTTAACGACATGAATCTCCGCGTCGCGACCGGACAGTTTTTTGGATTTCTCGGCCCCAACGGCGCAGGGAAGTCCACCACCATCAAAATGCTTACCGGGGCTTCTGGGTCCGACCTCGGGTCGCATTGAAATTCTTGGCCTCAACTTTGCCGAACCGAACCAGCGAGGTGAAGCGCCAGATCGGCGTTGTCCCCGAAGGACTCGCCTTGTTCGGTCGGTTGACTGGAGCCGAGTACCTGACGTTCGTCGGCCGCATGTACGGTCTCGATCGCGAAACGACTGCCAAGCGCACGGCTGAGTTGCTCGAGTTTATGCAACTCGCCCACGAACCCCGCAAACTGGTCACCGACTACTCCCACGGGATGCAGAAAAAACTGGCCCTGGCGGCGGCTGTCATTCACGGTCCCAAAATTCTCTTTCTCGATGAGCCCTTCGAAGGCGTGGACGCCATCGCTGCAGGAACCCTGAAGTCGATGTTGCAACGCATGATCGCGCGCGGCGCCACCATCTTTTTGACGTCCCACGTTCTCGAAATCGTCGAGCGGCTCTGCAGTCACGTCGCCATCATCGATCGTGGCGCCCTGGTCGCGCAGGGTTCGCTGGAAGAATTGCGAGCGGGCGTTGAGTCGCAAGCGCCGGGCATAGCCGAAGACGCCCCCAGTGGAAAGTTGACGCTCGAAGAAATCTTCCTTCACACCGTGGGCGGGGCGCGTTCGACTGAGCAGGAGCTTTCTTGGTTGGGATAGCCGCATCGAGGCGAATCTCGCGGGCAACTCGCGGCCATTGCAAGCGTACGCTGGGAGATATTTCTTCATTCGCTGCGCTCAAAGCGTGGCGCCCTGGAACTATTCTCCCGCATCGTGATCGGCGCGGTCATCACCGGTGGTGGACTGGGTGGCGCGATACTGTTCGGTGGACTCGCCTGGTACTTCGTTTCCCAAAGCAAACCGGAAGCTCTCGCTCTGGTGCTGTGGCCCGTCTTTCTGTTCTGGCAGATGTTTCCCTTGATGGCTACCGCGCTCAGCGAATCTATCGACTCGACGAACCTGTTGCGCTTTCCCTCAGCTACCGGACGTACGTGATGGTGCGTCTCGTGTATGGAGCGCTGGACCCTGCCACGTTGCTTGGCACGTTCTGGCTCGTTGGGATCCTGCTCGGGATCGGATGGGCACGCCCCGTCTGATGCCCTGGGCCTTTGCCGTCCTGCTGGTATTTGCAGCGGTCAACGTGATGCTCACGCAGATGATCTTTGCCTGGGTGGAACGCTGGCTGGGACAGCGACGGACCCGGGAAATCTTCGCCGTGTTGTTCTTCCTGGCGATGATCGGTTTGCAGCCCGTCGGACCGGATGCTGAGCCGCTACGGCGACCGCTCGAATGCAGCCTTCCATTGGGCCGGACGCTTCGCAAATCCCATACAGGCTGTGTTGCCGCCCGGCATTGCGGCGGGCTCACTGGCGAGCAAAGCTGCATCGCATACCGCACTGGCTTTGGGATTGCTCGGTGCGCTTCTACTGTATGCGGTCGTGATCTTGCGCATCCTCAGCGTTAGACTGCACGCGCAATTTCGCGGCGAGAACCTGAGCGAGGTCGTGGGTCGCGGCAAGGGTGACGCATCGCGCCCGGGTGTTCGTCTTGCCTGGAAAATTCCAGGTCTGTCGCAGGAAGCCGCAGCGGTCTTCGAGAAAGAATTCCGCTATCTCTCTCGCAGCGGGCCGGTTCTTCTCACTTTCGTTACACCCATCGTCATGCTTTTGGTATTCGGTCTGGGAGGTCGCTCGGGCAGCGGTGCTGGATTTCTGCAGAACTGGCCGGAACTGGGCCTGCCGGTGGGCGCTGCCCTACGCCCTGTGGCTGCTGACCAATCTGGATCTACAACAACTTCGGACCGGACGCTGGCGGTATCCAGTTCTTTCTGGTTTCGCCGGCCAGTTTTCGAAGCGTGATGCTCGGCAAGAACGTATAGCGCATGGGTGTTCTGGCCATGGAGCTAGTGGCTCTTGTGGGATCGGCGTCTGCCTGCTGCTTCCACCGGCCGACCGCAACCGCAGTGCTGATCACGCTGAGGCGGCTTGTCGTTCGCAGCGCCAGTGAATCTCGCCGCCGGGAATCTGCTGTCACTCTATTCTCCGAAGAAAACCGAGTTCGGAACCTTCGGGCGGCAGCGCGCCTCGCAAACGACGGTGCTGGCGAGCTTCGCGATCCAGGGCCGTGGTGTTCGGCATTGCCGCAGTCACCCTGTTGACCGCACGGCACTATCAGCGCCAATGGCTGGCTGTTGTGGGGTTCTGCGTTTTGGCCGCACTGGCTTTTGTCGTTTACTTTTTCGTGCTGAGGCGCGTCGATCGGTTGGCTCTGCCGTCGCCGCGAGATACTGACGACTGAATTGTGCAAATGATGGCTTCAATCGAGCGCAGCTTCGAGGATAAACCGCGAGCCGTCTTGAACCGGACGATGATGGAGATCCTGACCTTTAGTATAGGTATCGATGCATGAGAATTTTCATCGCATTTGCGCTTGGCATTGGTCTGGCATTCTCGTGGGCGGATTCCCGCTTGTCAGAAAATTCGCGACGGACTGTTTCACCGGCAACGAGGTATACGTGATTCTCACCAGGAACGGCCAAATGGAAGTCTACAAAAATCCAAATGCGCCTTACAGTTTACGAAGACACGCCGCTGTTGATGATCCCATGGGACATTCTCGAGTCGAAGGAATACGACGCGTACTACAACATCTGTTGGTTTGATGCCGGTATTCTCCTGCGTTGTCAACATAGCTTTCATCGCGAGCGCTGAAAACGCAATGTACTGCGATATGGTCGACACTCCCGGGTCCATGATTGGAAGAGGTCTGGAGAAACTGTAAATACACAACGCAACATTTGGGTCAGTGATCGTGGATTGTTTCTCCGGCGCACTCCACAGCACTTTCGTGCCATCTGCCAAATAATCGCTTTACAAATGACGCAACGCGGCGAATCGAGGCCATCGGGTGCCGGCTGCCCTCCCATACCCGATGTCCTGGCACGGCCCAGAACCCCGTAAACGTCAGAAAACTCGCCACCTATCCGAAGGTAATCGAAAGTAAGTCCCGGTTTGGAACCGATGGAACATTACCTGCGAATACTCCGGTAACGGGAAGGGCAAAAAACCAAATCCGCCCTACGAAGAAAGGAAATTCAGATGTGGATGGACATTAGTCGCGGCGCATGGCCGTACTGAAAGCCGCATGGAGCTTTGATTCCGCGGAGACCGCGGTCGAAACCACACCGGTGGCCGAGATGGCCGGCAACGAGCTTACTGGAGAATTCCTTGCCGAAGCTCAGGCTTATTTGAATATGGGACGTCATCAGAGTGCAGCCATTTTGGCGGGCGATGCGTTAGAAGAAGCGTTGCGTCGTTTGTGCTCGGACAACAGCCTGGAGATGTCGACGGTTGACGAAATGATCGCGCAGCTGGCACGCCAGGGAGTCTATGACAGCCTGGTAGAACAGCAACTTGCGGAGTGCACCAGCCTCCACGAAAAGCGATGACCGGCCTGTGGTCGGAAGTTTCCCAGAAAATGATGTAGAGTCGATGCTGCGCGACCTTCGCGCCTTCGTAGTGGATCAGTAGCGAGCAACTAGAGCGGTACTTCCCCCGCTTCCCCCTTTTTCCCCCTTAAGTCTCCGCTGCGAAGGCAATCCTGCGGGAACAGTGTCGGTCGAACTCTGCATTCAGCACGCAGCTCGAGAAATCATCAGGAACGCCCCGCGCCGAAACAAAAACGGCACTCCCGATGGCGAAGAAGGCGTAAGCAATGCCATCGAGAGCAAGAGGTCGAGCCGGGGCATGCGCAGCTTCCAGCGTGATCGGTTTTCCTTGCGCAGGTCGTAGCTGTAGATCACGCCGGCGAGAATCGAAATCAGAAACGACAGCACGGCAAGAGCGGGCGGGATCGGCTTCACGCGTCCGGGCGAAGGGTGGCAGCGTTTCGGAAACCGGTCGCGTCTTTTTCCGGAACAACGGTCGAACACGCCGACAATGGCCGGCACCGCGGCGCTCGACGGCGTGAGCACGCCGCGCGACGTGCTCCGAGGAAAAACTTCCAGCTTGTCGGCCGCTGCAATGTCGTTGATGACGTCGGATCCGCGCGCGGCCTCATCCGCGCACGGTTTCACACCGCCGCTCGCCTGCGGACGCGCCCGCCCCGGAACGCTGCTGCCGGTGACGCTTCTCGCGCCCAGGCTTGCTCAGCGTCAGCCAGATATTCTTGGCGGCGTGCGTGGGCATGGACGCGCCGTTGCACGTAGCAGGTATGAGCGCTGGCGTAGGGAATTCCGGTGAGGATCGCGAGCCGTCTCACGGAAGATAGCACTGCTCTTCCACGTCGCCTTCTTCGATTGAGCGGGCTCAGGCGGCGCAACACGCTCTCCACCGCAGCGGGCTTCGTCCTGCGGAAGGCCCTGCTTTGCCGCCGCCGGCAGGCATCGTCTCGCATGCCCCGGCCGACACGCGCGGATTCACACGCAAATTGACTTCCGCCGACAGCAAGCGTCGGCTCAGGATCCTCACGTGCTCCGGTCAGCGCCACGACGGCCCCTTCATCGGCGGTGCCAGCTGCCGAACTTTCCGTCCACCAGCCTCGTCCTTCCTCGGTCCAGGTCCAGATTTCATTGGCTCCTCACGGTTGAAACTTGGGCGGCCGTGCTTGAAGGAAAGGTCCCGATCCTCCAGGTACACCAGCTGACCGTATTCGCCCAGGTATCGTGTAGCTCACCACGGGCGGTGCACCAGAATCTGCAGCCGTGCGAACCTGGTGACTACCATCAGCTGAAGAGGCTCCGGCTCGTCCAGCTCGCGACTCCGGCGGCGGCGCTGTAGCAACAGTACGGCCGCCTTCCGGCTCCGGGCTGATACGGCGCGCGCGCGATGGCTTCTTCGGCGGCCTTGATGCTCGTCCGCGACTGCGCCGAGTCTTCCAGCCGCGCCAGTTCCGCCTCCGCAGCTACCGCCCGGTTGCGGGATCGGTTTGTACATGCTGCCATCCGCTGGCACTGGTCCCTCCTGCCGCGGGGCATCCCGGCCCCGAGCATGATCCATAAATGGATGCACTGTCGATCCGATATTATTCAGTAGTGGATCACCATTGTAGTTGGTCACTTGGGCGTCTCGGATGACCTATAAAGAGCAATGTAATCAGCATCTTATGGTGGCTAAACGCTGAGCCTCTCTTTGCGCGCTTGGCAGCGTCTGACGTCCAGCTTGCGGTTCAAGCATTGCTTAGTTCTTGCCCGGCGATGCTTGCCCGCTAGCCTCGACTGGTGCTTTACCGTGGGTGGAACAACATGGGCGACAGATCGGCGCGCGGGGCCAGCTGCCGCGCGTCGAGCGGCCGTGAGCTGCCTGGCGTCCTCCACGCGCTTGGCGAGGCGAGGTGCCCCCTTCTCGAGGTGAGTCGAGGCGCGAACAGGCCTGACGAGGGCCTCCGCGCTCGAAGGATCCGCAGACAGCGGCGCCAACTCATCTATCCATAAGAAACGATCCGTCGAGCATGGAATGGAGTCGCGGGTCGTTGTCGCGCCAGCGCGGTCAGCCGTCGCTCGGATGCGCAGCTTCTGGCGCTGGCGCGATCGCCAGCGCGCCAGCCGCTGCAACGTACGCTTGGACCGTCATGCTGAAGCGCCGCGCAGCCTGATCGCTCTCCGGGCGCGCCGTGTCCACCGAGTCGGTTCAGCGGCGCGCGGAAGATCGAGCGGACCCTTCTGCATTGATCCATGCGCAGATCAGCCGGTCCTTACACCGGCTCAGCCACGTGGCCAGAGTGCGCGGCCAGGTTACGTCGCCCGATCCCGCGAGTCGATCGAGCGCCGGCGCCAGGGAGTGCGATGCGTCAGGCCAGGCGTCTCCGGGCGGCTGCTCGCCAGTCCCAGCCGACTCGCGTACGTCGAGGCTGGATCACTGCACAGTGGCCGGGAGACGCGATAGCCGCTCGGCAATCGCCGCATTGCGCGGCCAGATTCGTCGAGTCGATGTTCTCCGGCGTCTGAGCTCCGAGCCACATGCGACTCGCGCCGCCGGGATCCGCGCCTTTTCTTCCGCGTTCAGCTGAGGCGCGCCACTGGCCGCTCGGCGGCTTCGACCGCATGAGTGCCGCGAGGCTGGCCGCGTATCGGATCGGGTGGTAGCCAAGACGAGCAGGCCGCGATAGCCCTGCTGGGAAGCCGTGGCCAGCGATTCCTGCCCACGCCGGGATTGCACAACGACGCTCTTCAGAATCAGGATGCAGAACCTCATCCCAGCCACCATGACCTTGTGGTGCCTGGCGACGATCTTTTGTAGGCGCTGGTTGAAGTAAGCCTGCAGATCCTGCTTGTTCTTCATGCCATGTTTCGCGCTGAAAGCCTGGATCTTCAGTTGACTTCCCACTCCTTGCCAGCAACTTCGTCTCCGCCGATGTGGAAGTATTCGTCGGGGAAGAGTCCGGCCATCTCTTCCATAAACTATGTCGATGAACTTGCACAGTTCTCCTCGCGCGTCGGATCCATCTCCGCGTCGGGCGCGCCCCGGCTCCATCTTGCTATGGGCCCGGACCCGCTGGCGAGTTCGGGATAACCGACGTACATCGAGCGGCTGTGCTCAGCATTTCAAACTCAGGCATGATGCGGACGCGCGCGCGGTCGTGCGCGTAGACAATGAAGTCGCGGATCTCTTCCTGCGTGTAGTAGCGCCCGTCCGATCCATCTTCCTGCAACCGGGGAAGCGCTTGCTCTCGATACGGAAGCCTTCGCTGTCGTAGAAGGTGCCAATGCAGCACGTTCAGCTTGACGGCCGCCATCCCGTCGATATTGCGTTTGAGGACGTCGATGGCGAATGAAGTGCCGGCCTACGTCGATCAGCGTGCCCGCCACGAAGCGTGGCTGATCGTGGATCGTGACCGCGCGGCATCGCGAAACCGCTCGGCGTAATGGTGACCAGCCTGCAGAAAGGTCAGGCCGTGCAGAATCCCAAGCGGATTGGGTGCGTTGAGCTTGGCGCCGGATTCCGTAGCGACCAAGTCGTAGAGCCTCGTCGTCGCCCACCTTCTGGACCTTCTGACTGCCGTGGTCGGCGTGAATGGTGAGCGTCGTGTGCACAGCGTCTGCGGGCTTCTGCAGAAGAATCGCCGTGCGCCGCGTGAATTGCTCTTTAAAGCGATCCACGGCGCGTTCCACCATCTCGTCGTGCGCGCCTGAGGTAGAAATAGAAAACGAGCGATCGATGGGCAGTTGCCCCGATCCCATTTGCACCGACGCTGGCATCGGCATCACATGAATCTGCGGCTGTGGTTGAGCAGAAGCGATGCCGCATGGCAGCGACGCATTGAAAGCGATCGTCAGCGGGGAAGGGATGTATGTGCGAGAATACCGAATGTGGGCATTGTCTCTCTCGACAAGTTGAATTTGACTAGCGACCAGTGCGCTCGAGTCATGGTTGGAAGAAGTTTGCAGTTTATGTGTGCGGTAAGTTTGCCACAAGAGTGCATTTCGTGCAGCGAGATGGGATTCACTGACGAGTATGGGCGCAGGCGCCCACAGCCCCCCTTTCGGAATCCCTTGCGTCCGCGACTCGGGCGAGGCCTGGTGCGTAACTGATTTGCTAACCAAGGTAGTGTGGGCGGCTCGGGAATTTCCCGCTGCACGTAGAGGGCTCAGGCCTGTCCCTGCAGCAGCGGCAGGCAGCTTCGCCAAGTCCGCTGCCACGCTGATCCGTACTTCGCCGCAGCGCCTCCGGCTTGCCGTGCTCGATGAGATTGATCTTCGGGCCAGCCGACGCGAACTACCGGAGTTCAAGGCCTAAATCGTTCAGGCGTTCGAGAACGGCACTACCGAATCCGCCTTCAGGACGTGATCCTCCATAGTGACGATCGCGTCCACGCTGCGGCCATAGATTCGACCATGCTTGCATCGACCGGCTTGGCGAAGCGTGCATTAATGACGGCTGCGCTGATCCCCTCGCCTTCGAGCTTGGCGGCAACTGCGCGCCATTGGAACTTGGGCCCCCAACGCGAAGATTGCGACGCGATCGTGTTCGCCATGCTGTAAAAGCTCTGCCTGGCCCGATCGGAAATGCGCGGGGAACATCTTTACGGTGTTCCTGGGCCGTGCCGCGCGGGTAGCGAATGGCAATGGGTCCGTTGTGCTGCATGGCCGTGAAAAGCATATCGGCGAGTTCATCTTCATCCTTGGGAACCATGTGCACGAGATTCGGAATGCCGCGCAGGTAGCTGATATCAGACAGACCGTGGTGGAGTCGGACCGTCGTCGCCCGAGGCTGCGCGGTCCATGCAGAACACCACCGGCAGGTTTTGGAGGCAGACGTCATGAATAATGGGATCGAGCGAGCGCTGCAGGAATGTCGAGTAGATGGCGACGAAGGGCTTGAATCCTTTGGTCGCGAGTCCGCCGCGAAAATGACCGCATGTTCTTCGGCGATGCCGACGTCAAAATACCGGTTGGGATGACGGGACTGGAAACGATCGAGGGCCGTGCCGTTCGGCATCGCTGCCGTGATGGCCACAACTTTGCTGTTCATGTCGGCCAGCTTGACCATGGTGTCGGCGAAGACTTCCGAGTAGGTGCGTTGCCCCGGTGCCTTGGTTTCGCCGGTTTCCGGATCGTACGGCCCCAGTCCATGCGAAACTACTTTTGCTTCTGTAGAGCTGGCTCGAAGCCTTTCCCTTTTGTCAGCACTGAAGGAGCACGGGCCGCTGTTGCCTTTTGAGGAAGTCGAACGTCTTGATCAACGTCGCGATGTCGGCCCGTCAATGGGCCCGTAGTACTTTAATCCCAGCTCTTCAAAAATCACACTGGGCCACAAGATGCTGTGGCCGCTTCTTCCACGCTTTGCGCGCCATGTGCAGGGCAGTCTTGCCTCCCATTCGTTCAACAAAGCGCCCGGCTTGCTCATGAAGGTAGTCGAAGCGCGGGTTGGTCACGATGGTGTTCAGGTAGTTGGCGATCGCGCCACGTTCGTTGTCGATGGACCACTCATTATCATTCAGCAGGACAATCAAGCGGCGTGTGCTGTTCGCAATGTTGTTCAGAGCCTCGTATGTAATGCCGCACGTGAATGCAGCATCGCCAGCCAGTGCGACCACGTGCTCGTTCCACTCCAATGCGATCGCGAGCGACCGCCATCCCCAGCGCCGCCGAGAGCGCGGTCCCGCATGTCCCGCCCCCATAGCAGTCGTGAGGGCTTTCGGTGCGCAACATGAATCCGTTCAAACCACCGGGCGTGCGGATGCTGTGGAACTGTTCGCGGCGTCCAGTGAGCAACGTGCCAACATAAGCCTGGTGGCTGACGTCGAAGACGAAGTGATCTTTGGGCGTGTCAAAAACGTGAGTGCATGGCTAGCGTCAACTCGACCACGCCGAGGTTGGGGCCGAAGGTGTCCCGCCGGTTTTCGAGCACGGAAGTCAGCTCTTCACGGATCTCTTCGGCGAGAACTTCCCAGTTGCCGGGATGAACGTGAGTTTTTACATCGAGTGGGGAATTTATAGAGTCCAGTGGCACGGGCCATAAGAGTTGAATGGGGACGGTCGCTACCTTAGATGATCGAAAGCGTGTCGGGAAGGATGCCGTCTTGATCCTGAGCGCCGCGGGTTAGCAAGTCGCAGATAAGGGCCGGGTCTGTCAGGCCTGCGGGCCACATGACCCCTGCTAGATTTTACGGTATGCTGAATCTCGATGCCGGTACTGAAGAACATCGCCGCGATAGCCAAGGGCATGAGCATCACCTTCATGGAGATGTTCCAGCCGACCCAGGTTGAGCATCCCCCGGTCCGGGCCGTTGAGGCGCGCCGTTTCCAGGGGCGCTTTCGCGGAATGCACGTGCTGCAACGGGCGACTGAAAACGGTCTGGAAAATGTGTGAAAGCCGGCCTGCTTTCTGTGCGCAGCGGCCTGCCCTTCGAACTGCACATTTACATCGAGGCGGCCGAGGAAATGCGGGGACCGATCGCGTCAGCGAAAGCGCGGAGCCTTTACGCCAAGAGTCCCCAACGCATCGACTACTGGCCTGCTGCCATCTTCTGCGGGTATTGCGTGATCGAAGAGCCACTGCCCGAAACCGACGCCATCGCGCGCGGTCACGGTTTTGAACTGGCGACGATTTCGTACGCCGGCAACCTGGGTTATCGCAAGAGAGAACAGATGTCGAAACTGCGTCCGCAGCGCCCTGGCTTCGGCGCTATATGGGGGCCAACGCGGTCTTCAACAACAGCAGCGAGTCGCCGGGGGCGCGCCGGCGTTGCCGGTGCAGGGCCGAAAGCTTTCAAGTTTCTGCACAGGGAGTCAACGCCACCGGTCCCCAGCGGGCCGGCGTTTTGTGCATGAACACGCAGTCCTTGGTCAGTTTCGTCGTCGGTCGCTTGGCAGAGACCCGGTCGCTTCCCGCGCGCGGTGGTCAGCGCTTCAGTTGCTAACCCGCGTCGAGTCACGACGAGCTGAATGTTTTGAGAATTGCCAATGGCTCTCAGCTAACGACGGATAGCGAAATTTTCTATGGCTGATTTTCTCCAAGTCATTGAAAGAACGCGTCGTAGTCTACGACAGCGGCGCGATGAGGACGCAACATCCGGGTCCGCAATCCTTCTCTCTCGATGACTGTGGGGGAAAAGAGAATTTGCCAGCCAGTCCCGGGTGCTCAGCCGACCCGACATCATCAAGGACATCCATGCTGCGTTCTTTGCCGTTGGTTGCGACGTGGTGGAGACCAATACTTTCGGAGGGACCAGCGTCGTCCTCGGTGAGGGTTCGACCTGAGAATCGGCGTTGCCCAGATCAACATTGCGGCCGCGAAGCTGGCGAGGAAGTCGCGGCACAGTTCTCGACGAAAGAGTGGCCTCGGTTTGTGGCTGGCTCCCATGGGGCCGACCACCAAATTGCCATCTCTAGGACACATCTCCTTCGATGAGATGGCGGCGGCCTATGAAGAGCAGGCGGCCGCGCTGATCGAGAGCGGTCGCGTCTGTCTGCTGGTCGAGGACCTGCGCAGGATCCTGCTGACAGGCGAAGATTGGCGCTTACTGCCGCGCTCGAAGCGATGCGCAAAGCAGGGAAGCGCCTGCCGTTGACCGTCAGGTGACGCTGCAGAGTCCGGCACCATGCTACGCCGGCGCAGAAATGTGGGCGCGGCTGACTGCGCTGGAACCGTTTGATGTCGACATCATTGGGATCAACTGCGCCACCGGTCCCAAGGAAATGAACGGCGCGGTCCGTTATCTCGGGTTGAATTCCAGCAAAGAGATTTCGGTTCTGCCGAATGCCGGCCTGCCGCACAACGAAGGCGGACACGCCGTCTACAAGCTCAGCACCACCGGAGCTGGCGCAGAGTATCACAAGCACTTCATCGTCGATTACGGCGTTCGCATCGTCGGCGGATGTTGCGGCACCACGCCCGAGCACCTGAAAGCCGTCGTCGATGCCGTGTAGCGGCGTTGAGCCTGCCAGCGCGAGGTAAAGCCGTACGGCGCGGCTTCCAGCGCCTACACCTCTGTCCCGCTCGATCTCGAGCCCAAACCGCTGATCGTCGCGGAAGAAATGAACACCACCACCCGCGTCGAACACTTCCGCAATCTCGGTGCGCGGCAAAAGTACGACGACATTCTGGCGCTGGCCAAGAAGCTGGTGAACGAAGGCTCGCACATGCTCGACCTGTGCTGCGCGATCGTCGGCGAAGACGAGAAAGGGCTACATCAGCTTCGATTCTGGAAAAGCGCGTCGCGACCGCGCGTCCCGGCGCCGATCCTCGTCGATTCCGACCGAAGCCGACGTGGTCGAAGAAGCGCTGAAAGCGCATTCCGGGCAAGGCCATCATCAATTCCATCAACCTCGAAGATGGCGAGAAGCGTACTTCAAACGTGCTGCCCATGGCGAAGCGCTACGGCAGCGGCCGTGATTGCCCTGACCATTGACGAAGACGGCATGGCGCTGACGGCCGACAAGAAAGTCGCCATCGCCAAACGCATTTACGATCTGGCAACGGAGAAATACGGCCTGCGCGGCGTCGACCTCATCTTCGACGCGCTGACCTTGCCGATCTCCACCGGCCAGGAAGATTACCGCTCGGCTGGAATCGGAGACCCTCGAGGCGGTGAAGCGCATCAAGCACGAACTGCCCGACGTGAAGACGATTCTGGGCGTCAGCAATATTTCGTTCGGTCTCGATGCCTATCCGCGGCGCGTGCTGAACTCCGTTTTCATGCACGAAGCGGTCGACAACGGCCTCGACATGGCCATCGTCAACTACTCCAAAATCTATCCGTTATACAAGATTCCTCAGGAAGAGGTTGATCTCGCGCTGCAAGCTGATTTTCCGCGATGCTGCCCGAATGGCAGATCCGCTGCAGAAATACATGAACCACTTCGCCGGCAAAAGGCAAAGGCGCAAACCGCGACCACGGCCCATGTCGGAAACGCTGTCGATCGAGGACAAGCTGAAGTTTGCGATCATCAACGGTGAGAAAGCCGTGGGCGAAGGGCGCGCACAAAAAGTCCCTGGAAGCAACTACTGGAAGAAGCGCTTGACACAATATTCGCCGCTCGACCTGATCAACACCGTCCTGCTCGATGGCATGCGCACGGTGGGCGATCTGTTCGGCGCGCGCAAGATGCAGCTACCCTCGGTGCTCGATTCTGCCGGAGTGATGAAGCAGGCGGTCGCCTATCTCGAGCCCAAGATGGAGAAGAAGGCCGGCTCGCAGAAAGGGCACGATCGTGCTGGCCACCGGTGAAGGGCGACGTCCACGACATCGGCAAGAACCTGGTCGACATCATCCTGTCGAACAATGGCTACAAGGTCGTCAACCTCGGCATCAAGCAGCCCGGCGACGTCATCATCAAGTCCGCCATGGAGCACAAGGCCGACGCCGATCGGACTGAGCGGCCTGCTGGTGAAATCGACGCTCGAGATGAAGTACGTCATCCAGGACCTGGAGCGCCAGAAGCTGGAGTATCCCGGTAATCTGCGGCGGCGCCGCCTTGACGCGGAAGTACGTAGAAGACGATCTCCGCCGCGAGTACTCGAATGCCGTGTTCTATGCCGACGACGCCTTCGCCGGCCTGCACATCATGGAAGACCTGATCGCCGAACGGCGAGCAAGCAAGCCGCGCCTGCAGCGAAGGGCGGACCGTCAAGAGTACGCCAAGGCCACGGCCGTCGATGAAGAGACCGGACCGGTGTTCGCGGAGAGCAAGCCCGGTGGTGACCGATGCGCCCGAATATCCCCGTCGCCGCCGTTCTGGGGGTGCAGCGTGCGCAAGGACTACGAGCTGCGCGAGCTGTTCACTTACATCAACGAAACCGCGCTGTTCAAGAACCAGTGGCAGCTTGAAGACTGCGTCGCAGGAAGATTATCTGCGCCTGGTGGAAGAGAAATTCCGTCCGATCAAGAAGAAGCTGGAAGAAGAAGTGCTCGCCAGCGGAATGCTTGAACCGAAAGTCGTGTACGGATATTTTCCCGGCGCAGAGCGACGGCAATGACGTAGTCGGTTTACGTAGCACGACAACCCCGACCGCAGAGACCGGGGAACACCGAGGAAGAACTCCTCCGCTTCACCTTTCCCCGCGTCAGCGCGAAGGCCGGCAAGCTTTCCATCTCCGACTTCTTCGCTCCCAAGTCGTCCGGAAAGATGGATGTCATGGGACTTTCGCTGGTCACCATTGGGCGCCAGGGCATCGGTAGAGACGCAAGCAGCTATTCGAGGCCGGGAGTACACCAAGTATCTCTACCTGCACGGCCTGAGCGTCGAAACGGCCGAAGCCCTGGCCGAGTTCATCACCGGCACATGCGCGAAGAACTGGGCATCGCGGCGAAGACTCGCCGCACATCCGCGACCTCTTTCACCAGAAGTATCGCGGCTCGCGATATTCGCTTCGGCTACCCCGCGTGTCCGAACCTGGAAGACCAGACCAAGCTGTTTGCGCTGCTCCATCCGGAAGAGAATGTCGGAGTGCGCCTGACCACCGGATTTCTGCTCGATCCCGAGCAGTCCACGTCAGCCATCGTGGTGCACCATCCCGGCGGCGAAGTATTTCGTGGTTTAACGACTGCGTTGGTCGCCACCGTGCCCTACGGCGCCGGCAATTTCTATCCCAAACGGCACGCAGTTCCTCGTGCACCACTTTCTCTTCCCCGACGGCGATCACCGTGGAGCGGCTGCCGGGAAGTATTTCTTCACCGTCACCGTGAGCGTCGGCTGCGGTCGTTTATCAATCCTCTCGCTCTCCTTCGCGATATCTGTCGGGCGGCAGTCCGTCCACCCAAAGGCTGGCAAGCTCTCCGGCCAAGCCGCCGCCTGACTGCAATCAATCGCCTCGTTGCCAACCAGGTAGCGCTCAGCTTGCGTCATTTCCGTGTCGTTCGGGCCGGTTGTACACATGCGGTTCAGTTCGTAGTCAATCTCGTTCAAAGTCGCGCCGGTGACCGCATTGCGGACGTCGGCCTGCGTGGCAAAAGTAGCCCGCTTCCCGGTAGTGCGCAAAGCGGAGAACGGACTGCTACGCATATCCCTTGTCCTCGCGGATGTTGAGAACCAGCCGCGATCCGAGGCATTCCTCGTAAATCGCATTCGCGACTTCCGACGCTTCGCCAGTCCTCAACGGCGCTCGGGCCCGGCCGCGGCCACTCGCAAAGTGGTCTGCACCGATCCCGCGCATGGTGCCAGGAAGACCGTCCGCACCGGCTGGGCTATGGGCTTTCGGGGGCTCTGTCACCGACTCCGAGCCTGCGGCCTTCCACGATTGAAATTCCTGGCGCAGCGAAACTCGGCCGGCCGTGGCGTCGAATGATCCGACAACCACCAGCACCGCTTGCTTCGGCTGGAACCGGCGCGCGAACTCGCGACGAAGGTCTTCAGGCGTCGTGTTGCTCAATCGACGCTTTGCGTCGGCGCGATCACACTGGTTAGCGGATGGTCGCCAAACATCACCGCCCAGCCAGGGCGCGGTTTGCCAGGAACCCGGGCTGGGCTTCGCGAGCGCAGACGAATTTGCCACGTTGCCCTTGGCGATCTTGACTTCGGCATCAGGGAAATTCGCGTTCATTACGACGTCAGCCAGCAGCGGAAGAACCTGGTTGAACTTGTCCGCCAGGACGCTCGTGCTTACGAAAACCGCGTCCAGCCCGGCGCGCGCAGAAGGATCTCCGCCCGCGAAACCTGGAATTGTTCCGCGACCTGGCGTGCCGGTGCGAGTCTTCGTCCCTTGCGTGAGGGTTTTCGCCTAACACTTCTCGCGAGCCCGGGACGATCGCGGGGTCTAGCCGCCAATCCACCGCGCGCCGTCACCGTGAGCGCCAAACTTCTTCGGGAATCCGTCGCGCGCGCCACCAGCCAGACCGTCAGCCCGTTGTCGAGCTGAAGCGTCTTTCACGGTCGGCGCTTTCAGCAGGCGCCACTGGCCCGTAAGGCGGCAGATCCTTCGGCAGCGAATGCTCTTTTTGCGCATGGGCGAGAGCAAATAGAAGCAGGCACGACGCGGTCAAGGCGCGGAGGGTCCTCATTGTTTGCCTTCCTTTGAATCGGGCGTCGCCGATTTCGCGGCCGGCACTCGATCAATGATGGTGCGGTTGTTCTTCACCAGAAACTTCGCAGCGAACGCCCGGACTTCTGTCTGCGGTGACTTTCGTTCAGTTCGTCCGGCACTGAGGTAGACCCGCATCGGATCACCGTCAGAAGCGCAGCGTGCGCGAGCTGCGCTGGCGCGGCTACGGGAATCTGCGAGTTGGTCGCTGCCAGTCCGAGCGCATCTTCGAGGCGCACCCGATCCGGTTCCTCAGCCTTCAGGCCCGGTTTCGGCAAGCGTACTCGATCACCGAGTCATAGGCAGCCATCACGTCGTTGCCTTTCGAGATTTTTGCGTGGATAGATGATGAACGATGTCATCAGTGTCGGTCGGAGTACTCAAGAGAAAGTCCCCAACGGCCAGTTGACGCCGCCTGCAGACTTCGGTGGCCACCTGCTTCTCCTTCACCGAGCGCCTGGTACAGCCGCGAGGCCTCGCCATTGTGCGAGCAGCTCTCCCGTGACGGCTGCGACCACTGATTCATGTGGCGTTTTGGGCGGCATGCGATACCCGATCCCGAGCGCGGGCAGCGTGGCCAGTTTGTCTTCCTGCTGTCAGACCGCCGCTCCGCTGGCCTGGGGCTTCTCGACCAAGTTCCGGCTTCGGTGGAACTTTGCGCTGAGGAAGCGCGCCGAAATATTTCTCGCGCCTTCTCGAAGACGTCGTCCCGGCTTCACGTCGCCGACCACCGCCAGCACGGCATTGTTGGGCGCGTAGTACTGCTCACCTGAAAGCCTGAACGTCCTTGATGTTGGCGGCGTCAGAGCGTCTTTGAAATCGCCGTAGAAGTTGTGCGGCATTGGGATACGTATCCCACGGCCTTGCCCGGCAGGTCGATCGCGTAGAACAGTCCATAGGGCTACGGTTCATCACATTGACGCTGCGAACTTCTTCTTCCACCACGCGTTGCGCTGGTTCTCCAGGTTCTTCTCCGAGAAATCGAGCGTCTTCATGCGATCGGCTTCCAGCCAGAGACAGCGGATCGAGAGTGCGGCGGACGACGCGCTCTCGATGTACTCGGTGTAGTCGTAACGGGTGTCGCCATTGATGAAACCGCCGCCCGACTCGGCGACCTGGTCAAACACGCCCTTGGGCGAAACCGGCGTACGCCTTCAAACATCATGTGGTTCAAAGAGGTGCGCGAACCGGTGCAGCCCTCCGGTTCCAGCGCGGAAGCCGATCGCCGTAGGTGACGCAGATGCCGATGGTCGGAGCCGAGTGATCCTCGAAACCACGACTACCAGCCCATTGGAGAGCTTCTTCGTCTGGGTTGGCGGATGCCACTGCTGGGCCGGCGCCAGCGACGCGAGCAGCAGCAAGACGATCAAGAACAATCGAGACGCCATGAACGCTCCTTGCACGGAATCGAATATGTTATCGCGAAGTTACCCATTTGCATCATGAAGGCTACGCGCTGCAGAGGCACGACGAAGCGACGTCTGGTTTTGGTGAACGGGGCAACTGCGAATGTTTGCAGCTGCTGCGAAGTTGCGAGAGGCCGCCGATGCATCCAGGGCGGCGAAGAAGGTATCCCTGCGCCAGGCTGCAACCCATGGTGCGCAGGCTCGCTCTCGTGGCGAGGGGCTTTTCAACGCCCTCGGCGATGACTTCACAGTTCAACTTTCTGGCCAGCGTCAGGATCACGGTCGACTACATCCTGCCTGGTGCGATCGGCACCATGCTGGAGATCAGTGAGCGATCGATCTTGAGAACTTCGTAGGAGCAGCGCCGCAATGACGTCAGCGGAGATGCTGTTGCTTCCAGAAATCGTCGAGAGCGGTGGTCACGCCCAGCCGCCGCATCTGGGCCAGCACGGCGGCGGTATGATCCGGATTCATCGACGCGATTGGCTCGGCAATCTCCAATGCCAAACAGTTGGGAATCACGCGCGTATCGCGCAAGCAGGCTCTTGATGCCATCGATCAATTGCGGGCTGGCAAAGTGCCGCGCCGAAAGATTGATCGCCGCGCCGCTGGTTTGCCTCCGTTCGCGGCTTGCCAGCCTGGAATCTGGCCGCGCAGGCTTCGCGGATCACCCACTGATCGATTATCACCATCAAGCCCGGTGTCTTCTGCCGCAGCCAGAAATTCGTTGGGCGCGATGAGCCCTTGCTCCGATGTTGCCAGCGCAACAGGGCCTCGAAAGCAACCACTTGTCGCGGATCGATTCTGAATATTGGCTGATAGAGAGCGCGGAACCGACTGCGGTTGAGCGCCGTCCGCGGCAGCTGGATTTCTCAGGAAAAGCTACAGCCGATGTGCACGGCGCGTGTTTGTGCATGGCCGCATCGAATGGCCCGCGCGTCCCGTGCCCATGGCCTGCGCCCGGCGCAGCGCGGTCTCCGCATCGCGCAGCGTGTCGACCGGCCGCGTGTGAATTCGAACTTTGGTGGCGCTTTTGCCGATCCCGACTCGTACATCGCACCAGTTTCTGCTGCAGCAAGCAAGGGAGCCGCCACTGCGGCCTGGGCTCGTTCCGCTAGCCCGGAGCACATCACATTTTCATCACTGCGCACCTTCCGGCAGGAAGGCAGGGCTCGTCTCCTCCAAAGCGCGCCAGCAGAGAACTCTCTCTGGCGGGACTGGGCTTTGGGCGCGCCCCCTTCATGTCCCTCGCGCAGCGAAAGACTTGCAGTCGAAGCCCGATCCTCGATCTTAGCGATTGATCGCCGGCCGATGATCCTAAAGAGTGATTCAGGCGCCTTTGAAGCCGTCGATGTCAGCGTGAGCATCGCGGCGCGCCAGTGGTAGCCCGGGTCGCGACGCACCTGCCGCATGGCCACGCTGCAAGCGCTCGGGCGAAAGGCGCCGGTTGGGCAGATCGGTGAGCCACGCGTCATGGGCAGCGCGTTGGCGAAAGGCGGAGAGTTTCTCTTCGGCGCTCACGCGTTCGGTCACATCACGGTTGAGCGTTTGATGACCAGTTTCTCGACTTCCCCGCTGCTTCCGTTCTTGATGGCGCTGGCCGTAGATTCCAGAATCCGCCAGCCTCCGTTCTTGGCTAATGGCGCAAACACGGTATTGCAGGTCTTCGCACCACGCCGGAGGTCGCCCTCGAGCTTCGCGAGAGACGCCTCCAGAACTTTGAAGCGATCATCGGGATGAATTTGGGCGAACACTGGAGTCACCGGCCAGTTCTCGCGGCGAGTAGCCGAGCACGCGCTCATACGAAGGGCTGTTGTAGAGTCGGCGGCCTTTGGTTGTCGGCCGGCGCAAATCATGTCCGCGGCATTTTCTGTAACGATGCGAGAGCGCTTCGCGTTTCTCCGAGCCATATGCGGTGCGTGCCAGGAAAAATCCAAAGGTATTGTGACCCTACGATCTTGACAGCCAGTACCACCACGCGAGATGGGTAGCTTGGACGAAAAGCGTCGCTCCTCGGGCGCAATGGAGCCTCCCATGCTTCATCGGCCGGAGGCCGGGCGTCGCGCTTGGGTTGCGCGGTTGCCGCCGCGCCCGAAGATCTCCCGCAGAAATGAAAAAGCCCGGCGCTTGAGTGCCGTGGGCTGTTGAAACTCACAGTATTCCCAAGCCTATTGTGGTTTCTTATTGTCTTGCCGCTCCACCGCCACACTGCTCCGGTGGCCGCGGAGCATTCTTTGCCGCTGCCGCTGTTGCCGCTGCGGATTGCGCCTGGCGTTCCTGCCGCTGAGGTCGCTCCCTGCGGCTGGGGACGTGGCTGCGGCACTCGACTGTTGCCACGTCCGGAACTTGTTCGCCTCGTTTTGCATCTACCTGCGACGCGACTCCGCCGGCAGGTGCCGCCGACTAACGGATGCTGCGGTCTCGGCGCGTCCTGACGGCTGGGTTGCGCCTGTTCCTGTCGCCGCTGCTCGGGCGCGTTTGGACGCGGAGCATTTTGCGGCTCAGGTCTTGGGGCCTCGGACGCCCAGGCTGCGCCGAGCGATCCGGTCGATCCGGGCGCGCTGCGCGGAGCATTCGGACGTGGCACGTTGGACGGCTCGTTCGCACGCGCGGGTTCGTTCCGGACGTTCCGGCGCATTCGGATGAGGCGCGTTGTTGGGTTCATTGGCTCGCGCAGGTTCGTTGGGTCTGGGCGGCTGATTCGGATTGTTCGCTTCGCGTTCGGCCGGTTCGGTTCATTGGGACGCGGCTCGTTCGCCCGCGCCGCCATTCGGCCTTGCCGGCTCGTTTGGACGTGCCGGTTCATTTGCCCGCGCGCGGGTTCATTTCCACGAGCAGCATTGGCGGGCTGGCCCAGGGCGTCCCGCTGCATTTGTGCCGGTCGGTTCTGCTGGAGCGTTGGGACGCATGGGTTCGGTTTTGACGTTCGCCGCAGCCTGTTGCTGGCGTTGCTCAAGGGGCGCCCGCGGAGGAGTGGGATTCCCTGGTGGCGATCACCCTTCGGGTTCTCAACTGCAGCCGGAGTTTCACGCGCGCCGGTCCTCCGCCGCCAATCACGCTCGCGCGGGCAGGTTGCGCCGCAACTTCATGCGTCACAGGGAGCCTGCTCCAACTCGCGCGCATTCACTTGCGCGAGGTTGCGGTTGACTGGCCGCGCGTTCACGAAAGTTTCCCGCGAGACCGCCGTTACCGCCCTCGGCACTTGCCGGTTGACGCAGAGGTAATGCGATTCACGTTCGTGTTTGTTTGTTACTGATGTACGTGTTGTAGACATTCGTGCACCTGCGTGACATTCACGCGCGTGTTGGTCGCGTTCACGTTGTTCACATAGCCTCGGCTCACTCGGTAGGGGCGGCACATAGACTTCCCGCGGTCCGAGCGGGAACCAGGCGACGCCTTCTCCCACCCCAGCGCAAGATGGAAGCCGCCGCCGCCCACGAACGCGACCAGGGCGGGCGCGTACACCGGACGCACACCACGCGGCCCGGGTACCCAGCACCAGCTGCTATCGACGAACGCCCAGCGTCCGTAGTGGAACGGAGCGAAGCCCCAGGGCTCGTCTTCTGACCCAGGTCCATCCCCAGGGCGCGACCCATACCCAGTGGCCGTTGCGGTACGGAGCCCAATCTCCACCGATGTTATTGGGCGACCACACCGGTCCGTAGTCGGCAACGCGTAGTGCCAGCGTCCGTAGTCGTCAGGTCTTCGTACCCGGTCATCCTCGGAGGAGATGTAGGTTCGACGGACTCGTCATGATCGTCGCGCGAATCACGCTGGAATGCGAAATTGTCGAAGTCGTCCGAGGGATGAATCTGCGCAATCTCATGATCGGAGTTGGTCGGTTCCTGAGAACGTCGCCTCTTGTCCAGCGACCACCGTGCAGAGTAGCCGCCCCCGTGACTTCCGGCCGCCGTGACCGTGCCACACCGGTGGCGAGTCGTCTGTGTCCCGTCTTGGTTCACATCGACGCGGTACTCTCGCCGTGCGCTGGAGATCGTGAAAGCGACGTTCGGCGTATCGACTTCCAACAAATCGCCGTCGTCCAGGTGGACGCACTCTCAGAATCACGAGAGCCCATGGAGAGGCGCAGTTGGGTCGTGCGGTCATCTGAGATCGAGAAAGGTCACGCTCGTTTCGGAGTTCATTCGGATGGCCAGAGAGCCCACGTGAAACTCGGCCCGGGTTTCTGGTCGGCCCAGAGATTGTCTCCGGTCGTTAAGGGACGGTTGACCGACCGCCGTCACCCAATCGCCCTCCCGCCCGGCTGGAAAGAAACCGATCCGGAGGAGTAGTTGAGTCGCGCCACGCGGCTCGGAGGATCCTGTTCGTCATCTTGTTGATCCTATGCCTCGCGCCGCGCCCGCCAGCAGAACTTGTAAAGCAAATGTAAAACCAAAGCCAGCCACAAAAATCTGTGAGTCTTCATGGGGTTGTTGTGCTCCTGCTGGAGTCTGATCTCACCTCACAGTGTAAACACCAGCGACTGCCATAAGTTTTCACCCGTAGGTGGATGAATCGAAAGAGAAACGCCCACGCTTCGGCGTGTCGTGGGCGTCGTGCGCGCTGCGCTGGACAGCGCACGTCCATCCCTAAATCATAAAGATCAAAAGCCGATCGCCAGTCGAGTGTGGGGGAAGCTCGCCGTCAGTCCATACAGTGATCGCTGTAACGCGATCAGCGGGTATTTTTGGTGCTACGATCGAGTCTTTGTTCCAGTCGGAAAGGCCGATAAGACGCAGGTCAATCGCAACTCAAGGCAGGGACGATACAAATTTTGGCACGTCCCGTGCATTACTGGTACGCCACCCTTCGTCACTTAATAAGAAACAGTTCCTGGTTGTTGTGGAGGACAAAAATGAAAGAGTATTTCACTGGCTGCTCTAACTCTTGCGGGCGATGTCGCTGGCTCCCATCGCGCTGGCGCAAAGTGAGACAAGCATCAGACACCGAACATGAAGCCGGGCACGGAACTGGTAGCTTGACACAAGATCGGAAGACGGAGCCGATGCCTTCCCAGACCACGACTCCGCCCCAGCAGCAACCCAACACACAGACGCCGAGCACCCCCACCGGCCAGGCCAGACGATACCCATAAGCAGCCGGCCGCCCAGGCGTTCACCGGCACCGATCATGAAGTCGGGCGACAACTATGTTCTGAAGACCGCCGACAACATGACGTACCAGCTCGACGATCAGGCTCGCGCCAAGCAGTTCGAAGGCAAGCAGGTCCAAGCGACCGGCAGCCTGGATTCGAGCAGCCAGACCATTAAGGTGCAGGACATCAAGTCAGCATCCTAAAGACGGTCCGCAACAAGCAAGCATGGATAAGCCCACCGACTGACGGGGCTTTTTCCTATAGCGCATGACATGATGCGTGTGAGCTTCGTTGGGCCACTTAGAAGAATTTCCCCAAGCGTCTTTCAACTCACTCCCTTGTCGCCATCCTAGACACGCAGCCGGAGGACCAGCCACAAACCGACAGCGCCAGCGGCTCATGGCCCAGCCATCGCCACCACCAATTTTCAGTTCTGCGCCGGGCTGAAAGATGCTGATTCGCCATCGCTGCCCGATCCCATGACAAAGTGACGGCTACACGAAGTTCCTGAGCGACCTGTTTGCCTATATTGCTCCGAGATCATTCCCAAGCTGACCGCCGAGCAACTTGACCGCAAGCACAACTCTCCTGATGGCAACCTTCCGGGACGAGAGGTTTTTTGCTCTCGCCATGTACGTTCATGTGGCGCACCATCGCGGCCAGGCAGAGTCTACCTGCGTGGACAAGGGGATCTGTCCGCCCGGTTACCGCATCTGAAATTCTCTGAAACCAGTTTTCCTGTCAGCGTCGAATTGGTTGGTGATACCGCCCCTCTTCTGCTAGCTTGCTCGGTGCATGCGGTGGGCGCGGGACATCTCGATCATTGGCATCTTTGCTTCCCTCGTTTCGCCGGACGCCCTGGCTGTGTGCCCAGTCATGATCGTCAGCGGGGTCGGTGAATCCGACGGTATCGTCCTTACTTCTTCGCAACTCCGGCAAACTTCCCATCCGGCAATTGGAGTTCAGTTGCAAATCGCCGCCGAGTCAACGCGACTTCGAACGCATGCCACGAGGCCAATGCTCTCTTTTTATCCGGGGATGCAGTACACCGTGCGATATCCGTATCCAGATGGAAAAGCAAAGCCGGTAACGCTGGCCGTTAAAAGCGTAACCACGTCCGACGGATTCACATGGACGCCCTCTAAGAAGCAGCCCTGCCGAACCTTGCGTATCGTGCCGCGCGCCCAGGAAATCGAGCCGCTGAGGGTTGGAATGAAAACCACCCCCGCGAGGCGCATTCACAACCTGATCTACGGAGACTTCCGTGGCGAGTTGTATGCGGAGATCCGTCGCGAGGCCTTCGGCGAAGATATCGGACAAAACAGTTGGCATACGGCCGACGAGCAGGATCGATTTCTGACCTGGCTCGACCTGTCGGCAGGGAAGAGGCTGCTCGATGTCGCCTGCGGTGCGGGAGGTCCTGCGCTGCGCATCGCCGCGAGCTCTGGCTGCACTGTGGCCGGAGTGGACGTTCACGAAAAGCCGTCGAGACGGCACGAGCGCTCGCGAAAAGATCGTGGCCTGGAACCGCGCGCCGAATTTCAGGCCGCGGACGCCAATCTCGGATTGCCCATTCGCCGACGCTGGTTTCGACACCATCACCCGCATCGACGCGATGAATCACTTTCCGGATCGCCCGAAGATGCTGGCCGAATGGGCTCGCCTACTGAAGCCCGGGGGACGCGCTTTGTTCACCGATCCCATTATTGTGACGGGGCCCGCTGGCCAATTCCGAAATCGCGGTGCGCACCTCCGCCGGCTTCTACCTCGTCGTCCCCAGAGGCTATGACGAACTCGTGATCGCCGAGAGCGGACTCCCATTTGTTGCTGGCGCAAGACGTCACTCGAACATGGCAAAGGTCGCGGAGGGCCGCCATCGAGCGCGCGCAGCCACGGGCCGACGCTCTGCGCGAGATCGAGGGAAACGGGCCCGTTGAAACAGAACAGGAATTTCTCTCGGTGACAGCGAGCGCTCGCGCGCGAAGGCCGACTCTCCGCTTCGTATTCGTGGCGCAAAAGGGCCAGCCGGGAAGATAATGGTGGAGTGATCTTGGCATGCATGCCATCGACGAAATTTCTCCCGTAGCCTCCGGTGTAGCCAGTCGCGCGCGGCGCCGCATCGCCGCTCGACTCTCCCCTCTCGTCTTCTCGTCATCTACATCCGTTAACTACATCGACCGCGTAAACGTATCGTTCGCCAATCTCCGCATGAGTGCTGAACTTGCCTTCAGCGACAAGGTCTATGGCCTTGGCGTTGGCGATGTTCTACGTGCACGTACGTGCTGTTCTGAAATTCCCGGCGCGATCATTGTCGAGCGCTGGAGCGCGCGCAAGTGGATTGCCCGCATCATGATCTCCTGGGGCATCGTTACGCTGCTGACTGGCTTCATTCACAGTCCGGCCAGTTCTACGTGGCGCGCTATGTACTGGGAATCGCCGAGTCCAGTTTCTTCCCCGGCATGATCGTGTATCTGACACACTGGTTCTGCTCACTTCGACCGCAGTCGCGCCATCGCCTGCCTCTACGCGGCGGTTCCCGCCGCCTCGCTGATCGGTTCGCCAGTTGCGGGATGGCTTCTGGGTGTCCACTGGCTGGCAGTTGGCAGGCTGGCGGTGGCTCTTCATCCTCGAAGGAATCCCCGCGATTCTTCTGGGCGTCGCGACGATCTTCTTTATGACCGACCGTCCCGAGCAAGCGCAGTGGCTCCCGGCAGACGAGAGCGTCATTGGCTCGTAAGCAAACTGCAGCAGGAGCTCCAGGCGAAGAAGAAGGTCCGCGACTACTCGATCAGCTCGAAGCATTTTCCGATCGCCGCATCCTGCAGCTAATCGCCGCCTGGTTCTGCGCGCTGACGGGTTCCCTTGGGACGATCTACTGGATTCCAACCTTCGTAAAACGCATGTCGGGATCCTCGGATCGCTGGGTCACCACGATGCTCGTGTTTCCCTGCCTTGCTCGGCATTGCGGGCATGCTGATCAACGCCTGGCACTCCGACAAGAGGGCTGAGCGCCGATGGCACACGGCCATCCCACTTTTGCAGCCTCTTTCATGTTCGTGTGTCTGTTGCTCACCCGGCACCACGCGACAACATGGAATTGCTTTCTTACTCGCTGGAAGCGGATTGGCCTACGCCTACTATCCAACCTTCTGGACGATTCCAACGCTGGTGTTAAGCGAATCCGTGGCGGCCGCCACGTTCGGACTGATCAATTCAGTGGGACAACCCGGCGGTTTCGCAGGGAACTACGGCATCGGTTTTCTGAACATCCGCACTGGTTCGCTGGCAGCCAGTTTCCTGGATTCATCGCGCTGGTTTATGGATTAGCTGGAACTTTGATTGTGGCGCTGAGAAAGGCAGAATCGTAAGCCTCGCAGTCTGACCGCCTTAGTGAGATTCGTCTGACTCGATTGCTCGTTAGCGCAGCTCGACTCGGGGAAAGGAGTATGTGAGCGAGGGTCCAGCCCTGTCGATCGAGCAACAGATCGACCGTAAAATCGCGACAATTTCGCGCGCGCTGAATGTGATCGGATTGAAGTTGGGCGGAAACAATTGCCGATGATCTTCAACAAATTCTCGCCGGGTAAGAAAGGTCGAAGACTGTTCCCGGCTTTAAATCCCATTGTGTCAGTGGTCTTTCTGCAAGCTCTTTGGAGCGAATACCTCCCGTTTCCCATACGATACTGCGAACCTTCATGATTTTGACCTTTAGATTGACCTTGTTGCCGAGTGCAACTTGAGTATCGGGGCAATGAGTAATAGTCCGTGACCCGACGTCGCGTACAGGTGCCCTAGACGCTCCAACCCCTTTGCCAATATTGTTTCTGCTAAAAACCACTGGCCTGTTTTAATGGGAAACGCGTCCCGCAACTGAGCGGTGAAGACGTGGTTGCCGATAAGCGCTATAGTCCGGGTCTTGAAGCTACCGACCTTCGTCTGCGTCGAACTCCAGCACAACAGGCTTTCGGCTCGTGAGCGGATCGACAACCTGATGTCGAGGTTCTTGACCTCCACGAGGAAGTACCCCCGATTTTGAAATTCAATGCGAAGCCGCTCCATGAGTTCGTCGTTGTCTCGTTAAGGCAAAAGCCCACCATCGCGCTCGCGATGCGGTGAAGTTGTTCCGTACTGAGATTGTTGGTGCCCGGAAATTTTCAGGTCAGAGACAAGTATTCCGCCGATACTGCCGAGCGCTGATCTAGTTTTTTCCGTGTATTGCGCTGAAGACTGCTGCATAGAATCGCGCGCGGTCGGCGATCCTGGATACGAAATTGAACACTCTCACCAACATTCGGCAACTGCGAAACTATTCGCTGCTCGGCTTCGCCCCCGGCAAGCGCTTGGCCAAGAACTTGATCTGCCCGTTGTGGTTCGATTCGTGTTCACACACGTGGAACCACTTGCAGTAATTGTTCGTAGGTCCCCATGGCCCATCCCTGTCGACCGACATCAGCCAGGCATCGCGCTTGCGGAACTCGGCAAGCGAATGCTCGTCTCGGCCAAAATATTCAGGTAGTAGTCAAGGTTATTTCCTTGATCGCCTTGCGTGCTGGCTCGCCTAATTCCATTGGCACATCCCACTTCTGCTTCACCGTGTCGGGCCAGCTGCCCCACGCTTTGCCGTCGATCGTATTCATCTGTAGTAAGTTTCGGTTGCCGCCAGGTGCAACAACAGCATCGAGCCGGGATGGTGTTGGCATTCGATCAAAGAGGTAGTCAAGATCTTTCTGCGACATCCCTTTGACGGAGTGAAGGACAGCGGTGCGTATCCAGGTCGTACCCAGACGAGCGTCCCGATCTGCGGACTGTATCCGGGTTTCGGAACCGACAATGTTGATATCGGCCTCGGAATCAGCCGACCATGCTGGAGTTGGGCAGAAGCGGCAAGGCCCGTGACACCCAGCGTTGCAGTGGCGGCGATAAAGTTGCGACGGTTAAATGCGAATTCCGGGCAAGTCACAAGTTCACTCTCTCTGTCGTCGAGAAAGGGAGTGTAGACCGGGAGTGTGAGGGATTCGATGGCAGTGTGGCGCGGACAGGAGTGTCCGCGCCTACACCCCAACGGCTACTTCCGACTTTCTGGCGGAACGATCCCGTTCATCCGGGAGATACTCCACCAGTTGTCCGTAATGATCCCAGGTGTGCACGCAGTCCTCGAGGGCCACGCCCAGCCGGGTGGCGGTGTTTTCGGCCAAGGCGAAATCTGCGGCGTGGGGATCGGGATGTTCTCGTCATCGATCGAGCGGGCCGCCCGATGCATGTAGGTGAACGACCCCTTGAGGTAGTCGATAATCTCCGACTTAGTGCGCACGGCATCGGATCCATCCTCGCCGCGGCCAACATCTACAGGAGGTTCTTCGCGCAGGATGCCGGCGCCCAGAAGATAGCGTTGTCGGCAGCAATGTGGCGCAGTTGTCCGGCAAAAGTGCGCACGCCCTGAAGCCCGAGCCGCCGGGCGCAAACGAATATTTCCCGGCGGGCATGACCTCCGCCATCTTCTACGACGCGGCGCTCCTGAATATCGAGGATGAAATCGACCACCTGACCACTGCTGCGGCCGGTTGTCGGTTCTGGGCTTGCGGCGTGCACCGGCGCTGTACACGCCAACGCGAAAGTTGAGAGGAGTGTTGCATGCAACATCACGACGAGTCCCTTCATAGATGCTCCTTGGAAAACCAGATCGGACTTTGAGCGAGCACACTGCTGCGAATACGTGTCCGACGAGTGTGCGAAGAGGGGCTGGTTATCGAGAGCGAGGCGGGCCGCGATCAGTTTCGGGTGAACCGATGGAAGTGAGTTTCGCGGTCGAAGCAGATGGAGCCGTGACCGTCTCCGCGATGACATCGATCGGGACGGCGATTTGAAACCCGGACAACGTCAGAAATTGAAACCGTAGCAGGGCCGCGTAATGGGCGCACTGAGCGATACGGGTTGCAAAAGCGTGCCCACAATTGTTGTCCGGCAACGCCGGGTGTGCCCTCAAGGGCTGCAGTCTGGGATGCGATACTCTGCATGCGGAACCGAGGCTGGTGCCGGTTCCGTTTACGCAAGCCGAGGCGGACGCGCACAGGGCAAGAATCAGCAACCCGGAAATGAGCGATCTAGGGCGCACGGTCATGAGTTGGACGCCGCTGGGGCAGAAAGGTTAGGGGTAACCGTCGATGCCAACTCTGAATTTCATGTTTTCCGGTCAGCGCTGACCAGCGCCGACCCGTATTTGCAGCATGTGCGGGATGGAACTTTGATGTAGGGTGGAACATCCAATGACCATGGCAAACGAACAAACAGCGATTTTGGCGGTGGCTGCTTCTGGTGCATCGAAGCGGTCTTCAATCGCCTACGTGGGCGTGAAGCAGGCTGTGTCCGGCTACATGGGGGGCACGTCGACAAGCCCACCTACCGGCAAGTCTGCAATGGCGACACGGGTCACGTGGAGGTCGTGAAGGTCACGTTCGATCCCAGCGAGATCACCTTCCGCGATCTTCTCGAAGTATTTTTCTCCATGACGATCCGACTACGCTCAACCGCCAGGAGGCAACGACGTCGGCGACCAGTATCGCTCAATGATCTTCTATACCTCAGACGAGCAGGAACGCGAGGCGGAAGAAACCATCGCGGCTCTTACCGAATCGAAAGCCTTTCCCGAACCGATCGTCACCGCGGTCGAACCGGCGACCACCTTCTTCGAGGCTGAGGGCTACCACCAGGAGTACTTCGACAACAACCGAACGCAGCCTTACTGCCAGTTTGTGATCGCTCCCAAACTCAAGAAGTTTGAAAGCAATTCGGCGAGAAGATGAGGGCGTAGGAAGATCAGCCCTTGGTCCACCCTGAGTATCAACGCTCGACAGTGAGGATATCGGAGTCGCGATTCTGACTAATCGAACGCGGTTTAGAGACTATCAGACTCGAATACGCAGGTTCGTATCAGGGCGCGCTCTTCATGGCGCGCCGCACCCGTCGATGCCTGGGCGCCTTTAGGCGCTGTCTTACGACTCCTACTTCCTCCGAGCCTGCAGCCGGATCTCGATTCAAATATCCACGTAAACCGGAATCGGAATATCCGGCGAATCCCCATCATTCAAAAATGCGACAGCCGGATCTCTAATGGAATGGAGCTGATCACCTCACCGAAAGCGCGCCATCTCTCAAATACTTCGCCTTCCATATCTCGAGCATCAACGAGCGGAACTCTTCGCTGATAATCCCATCTTCTTGCCGTTCAGGTAAACGCTGTCGAAGTGATACTTCGCCAACGTCTCGCGCACGGGCTCATCTGTCGGTGACAAAACATAAACGAGGTGGAACACGTCAGCGAGATCACCCCACACGACCTTCTCCTCCAAAGCCGTGAAGCGGAATGCAGTCGCCGTCCGTTGCTGTGCCGCCGCGCGTGCTCATCGGGATTCAGTTGATGCTTCTGCAGTTCGCTGCTGAACCAGCGAAGGCGATCAGCGGCCAGGTTATGGCGCAAAAATTCAATCGCGTAGGCATTCGTTAAACAGAGCTTCGGGTCGACATCCAGCCGCGCCAGCCATTCGCTCCAATCGTGCTTGCCAAATTCGCTGAGCAATTGCAACAAGTCGGCCACCGTCACGTCCGGGTGATATTTCACCGCCTGCCAGAAGTGCTCGGTCGAATCGTAGGTCGCGCCGTACAACTGGATCCCTTCCTCGATTGGATACCACCCGATAGCCCCGCGCCGGGATTGACGGCGCCGCGCTCCAGCAGTTCAGCGAATGTTTCCACTTCTTCTGCACCGTCAGAAATGCATCGGCGTACCCGGAGGCGTCGGCTCGTTGACGCGAGTCAGCGCCTGGCGCAACTCTTCTGCCGTATGCGTGATCAGCGTCTCCAGCGGCCGCTCGTCGGTCATGGAAATGACTCGGCTCTCCACGCGCGCCGGAGGAGGTCCGCGGCCAGCGCCTGCCGTTCGTTTGCACTGAGCGCCGGCCACCGGTTGGTTTGCGTCTCGATGTACGGGAAGACTTCCGAGAGGGAGCTGAACTCAACGAATCCATGCAGAGCGAACGTGGTCGTGTGGCCCCTCTTTGCTGATCACGATCGAGGCGTCACCAGCGCCTGCAACGAGATCTGCTGGCGCAAACAGGGAGTGCGAAATCAACAACCCGATCGAAACAATCCAGGTGCTAACAAACGACTTGCTCGTCATGGTGTTGTCCACGCTAGTAGACCACCAGAGCGTGTGGTTTTGCGAAGCATTTCTTGTGCCGCTGTCCGTAGCCATGGCCATTCCCCGCTAGCTGGAAAAAGGGGCGCCGTTGAACTGACGTCGATCCCAGGAGGTCGCGCTCGCTCCGATGATCAGCGTGTGGATATCATGCGTCCCCTCACGCCCGTCTTCACCGACTCAGGACCATCAGATGGCGCATGATTTCTCTCCAGCAGTCATCAGTAGCTGTTCGCGCCCAGAATGTCGCGGGACAAGCAATACGTAACTAAACGAAGTACAAAT